>ULTW01055930.1_pt1 | contig 45111 bp, 23 predicted proteins | sample 1957961 | NCBI WGS metagenome assembly ULTW01 (sample SAMEA4835744, study PRJEB28245) | human gut metagenome | biome: gut microbiome; material: fecal sample | place: Denmark | collected 2008 | reverse complement strand
GAGGAGAAGATTGCCAAGGAGATTGCCAAGGCTCAGAAGCGTTTCGGCGATAGCTTTGATGAGGCTCAGTTCCGTGCAACCAACCCTCGCGTTCTGGAGAACCAAAAGAAGTTTGATGATCTTCACGCCCGCTATACTGAGGCTATGCAGGGTCCTAACCTGGAGATGCTGAAGCAGATTATCGAGGATGAGGGTATTGTTTGCCCTATCAGCGGTACCAAGAACTGGACAGACGTTCGCCAGTTCAACCTGATGTTCTCTACCCAGATGGGTGCTGCCAGCGATGCTACAAGCAAGGTATATCTCCGTCCTGAGACAGCTCAGGGTATCTTCGTAGATTATCTGAGTGTTCAGAAGACCGGCCGTATGAAGTTGCCATTCGGTATCTGCCAGATTGGTAAGGCTTTCCGTAACGAGGTTGTTGCCCGTCAGTTCGTATTCCGTATGCGTGAGTTCGAGCAGATGGAGATGCAGTTCTTCTGCCAGCCTGGTACTGAGATGAAGTGGTTTGAGTATTGGAAGAAGGTTCGTCTGGCTTGGCACGAGGCTCTCGGTATGGGTAATGAGAACTACCGTTACCACGATCACGAGAAGCTGGCTCACTATGCCAATGCTGCTACCGACATCGAGTTTAAGATGCCATTCGGCTTCAAGGAGGTAGAGGGTATCCACAGCCGTACCAACTTCGACCTTTCTCAGCACGAGAAGTACAGCGGCCGTTCTATCAAGTACTTCGATCCAGAGAAGAACGAGAGCTATGTACCTTACGATGTAGAGACATCTATCGGTGTAGACCGTATGTTCCTCAGCGTAATGTGCCACTCTTACTGCGAGGAGAAGCTGGAGAATGGCGAGACACGTGTTGTCTTGCGTTTGCCAGAGGCTTTGGCACCTGTTAAGTGTGCCGTGTTCCCATTGGATAAGAAGTATGGTTTGCCAGAGTTGGCTCACGAAATCGTTGACGAACTGAAGTTCCACTTCAATACTCACTATGGCGATCCTAAGGATTCTATCGGTAAGCGTTATCGCCGTCAGGATGCTATCGGTACTCCATTCTGTATCACCGTAGACCACGAGACTCCAAACGATCATAAGGTAACTTTGCGTTATCGTGATACCATGGAGCAGGAGCGCGTAGCTATCTCAGATCTTCGCAGCATCATCGAGGAGCGCGTAAGCATCACTAGCGTATTGAAGAAGCTTGGCAAGGAAATCAAGAACTTCTAATTAATCAAATACATTTAGATGAATCTTAAGAGTTTGAAATATTTCTTCTTCCTCATGATGGCAGTGATCACGCTGTCATCATGCAGCGAAGATGATGATAATGTCTCGGAATATGCCAACTGGCAGGAGCGTAACGAGCAGGCTTTTGCCGATACATTGGCTTATGCCAGAAAGATGGGTGAAGCTAACGGCTGGTACGTTTATAAGAACTGGACGTTCGAAAACCAGACTCCGAACAAAGATCAGAATGGTAATTTAGCGACCCTTACTTATAAGGATTGCGATAATATCATCGTTCATGTTCTGAAGAAGGGAGAGGGTACAACTTCTCCAATCCTTACCGATTCGGTACAGGTGAGCTATCGTGGCCGTTACATTCCTACTGATAATTATAAGGAAGGTTACGTCTTCGACCAGAGTTTTACGGGTACTTTTGATGCAGCTACAGCTAATCCTACCCGTAGTGTAGCCGGTGGATTTATCGATGGCTTTACCACCGCATTGCTCAAGATGCATCCGGGCGATCATTGGCAGGTATTCATTCCATACCAGCTGGCTTATGGAGCGAGCGGTAATTCTTCAATCCAAGGCTATTCAATGCTCCGTTTTGAGATGGTGCTCAAGAGTTATAAGAGAGTTTCTGGCAAGAAGTGGATTACTGAATAAGAATAAAGATTAAGAGAAAAAGTATGTGCATATGTTTGAAATGATATATGCACATATTTTTTTGTATGAGCGATATATGAGAAATTAATTTATGCTTTATAGCAAGAAGACAGATTATTTGATGGAGTCGATTCGCCTGGGTAGGGAGATGAATCGGCGCGAGAAACTCAATCTTATTGTAGGATTGAGTATACCTTCTATGTTGGCTCAGATTTCTACGGTGATGATGTTCTTCATCGATGCTTCAATGGTGGGTCATCTGGGAGCAGAGGCTTCTGCCAGTATCGGATTGATTGAGTCAACTACCTGGCTTATTGGTAGTTTGCTCAGTGCAGCGGCTACAGGCTTTTCAGTACAGGTGGCTCATTTTATCGGAGCCAATGATTTTGCAAATGCCCGTCAGGTGTTTCGCCATGCGCTGATTTGCGGTGTGGCGTTCAGCATTTTTGTTTCTCTTCTCTGTGTCGGCATTCATTCTTATCTGCCTTATTGGCTGGGTGGAGGTGCCGATATTGCCACCAATTCCTCTCGCTATTTTCTGATATACGGTCTGGTACTGCCATTCGTTTTCCTTTATCATATATCCGAAATGATGCTGAAATCGGCGGGCAATATGCATACACCTAGTGTGATGGCAGTATTGATCTGCATCTGCGATGTGGTGTTCAATTACCTGTTTATCTATATCCTGAAATTGGGTGTTGTGGGGGCTGCCTTAGGAACGGCGATGGCTTATGTCTGCATCTCTCTGCCTAATCTTTATATTGCAGGTTTCAAGAATAAGATACTGAATCTCCGTCAGGACCATGTCCGTTTCCGTTGGGTCAGGTCGTATGTTCATAATGCCTGTAAAATCAGCATTCCGATAGCCATACAGAACATATTGATGAGCGGGGCGCAGATAGTGAGTACCATGATTGTGGCACCTCTTGGCAATATAGCCATTGCTTCCCATTCTTTTGCTATTACTGCTGAGAGTCTTTGCTATATGCCGGGCTATGGTATTGGTGATGCGGCTACTACTCTGGTGGGACAGACGCATGGAGCAGGGCGAGTAGGTTTGTGCAAGAATTTTGCTTATATGACAGTAGGACTGGGAATGGCAGTGATGGCTGTGATGGGAGTGGTGATGTATGTCTTTGCTCCTGAGATGATTGGCGTTCTTTCTCCGGTAGAAAGTATCCGTGAGATGGGAACCATCTGTTTGCGTATCGAGGCTTTTGCTGAACCATTCTTTGCAGCCAGCATCGTGACCTACTGTGTTTGTGTAGGAGCGGGCGATACCAGAAAACCGGCGATGATCAATCTTGGTACCATGTGGCTGGTGCGCCTCACTCTGGCTTATGCGCTTTCCAAGAGCTATGGCTTGGAGGGAGTATGGATAGCAATGGCTACCGAACTCACATTCAGGGGAATCCTCTTCCTTATCCGCCTCTTCAGAGGTTCATGGATGAAGAGTTTTCATGTAGGTTAGGATTGGTTTTCTGCCTCCAATGTTAGTTTTAGGTTAAGATTTGCTTACATCGGGAAGATATTCTCTAAAATGTTTGCAAATCTTTTTTATTTTTCTTAATTTTGCATCGCAGACAGTAACCATGTCACAGGTTTTGTCGTTATATATAGGCTAACTTGTTAAGTAGCATGATATATATAATAAGGTATAAAGAAAGAATGATATAGAAAACAATAAATATATAAATAATTAAAATCAGATGAAACTAAGAAAGATTTTTGCAGCAGTTGTGCTGTTCCTTTCTGCAGGTACAGCGATGGCACAGCAGATGCCAGCTATTCCGGTAGACAAGAATGTGAAGATAGGTCGTCTTGATAATGGATTGACTTACTACATTCGTCACAACAGTTATCCTGAGCATGTAGCCAGTTTCTACATCGCTCAGAAAGTGGGTTCTATCAATGAGAATGATGACCAGCGCGGTTTGGCTCACCTCTTGGAGCATCTTGCCTTCAATGGTACCGACCATTTCAAGGGCAACTCTTTGCAGGACTATCTGCAGAGCATCGGTGTACAGTATGGCCGTAATCTCAATGCCTATACAGCAGTAGAGAAGACTGTTTATTACTTCACAGATGTTCCTACTACCCGTACAACAGCGGTAGACTCATGTATGCTTATCCTCAAAGACTGGAGTAATGGTATCAGTCTTACAGAAGATGCTATCGAGAGCGAGCGCGATGTGGTACACAATGAGTACCGTATGCGTATCGTAGGTCAGCAGCGCATGATAGAGCGTTCACTTCCTAAGCTCTATCAGGGCGAAAAGTATGGCTACCGTTTCCCTATCGGTTTGATGAGCGTTATCGATGGTTGTAAGCCAGAAACTCTCCGTGCTTACTACCGCAAATGGTATCGCCCAGACAATCAGGCTATTATCATCGTGGGTGATGTAGATGTAAATCATATCGAAGCTAAGATCAAGGAACTCTTCTCAGGTATCAAGGTACCTAAGAATGCCGCTAAGATAGAGAAGGTAGAAGTATCTGATAATGATACAGCCATCTATGTTATCGACAAGGATAAGGAGCAGCAGGTTGATCTCTTCCAGATTTATATGAAGCACAATGCTGTGCCTGATTCTCTGAAGAGCAACATGAGCTATCTCCTGAAAGGATACATGGATAACGTGATTTCTTCTATGATAGCTGCGCGTTATGCAGAGAAGGCATTGGAGCCAGACTGTCCATATCTCCAGGCAAATGCCGGTGATGGTTCATACCTGATTTCAAGCACTAAGGATGCTTTCACCCTTACCGGTGTGGCTAAGCCAGGAAAGATTAAGGAGGCTTATGCTGCTGTTCTCCGCGAGGCACAGCGTGTGCATGAGTTCGGTTTCACAGCTACTGAATATCAGCGTGCCAAGGATGAATTCATGAGCCAGGTTGACAAGGCGCTTGCCAACAAGGATAAGATGAAGAATGAGCAGTTTACCACCCAGTATGTGGATAACTTCACTTCTAACGAGCCTATTCCATCAGTAGAAGAGGAGAGCCAGATCTGGAAGATGGTAGTTCCAAACTTGCCTCTTGAGGTTATCAACAGCTATGCCAAGCAGTTGGTTTGCCAGAGCGATACTAACCTTGTATCATTGGTTATGATGCGCGAGCAGCCTGAGGCCGTTTATCCTACCGAGCAGGAACTCTCTGCCATCGTAAAGCAGGTACGTGCTGAGAAGCTCGAGGCTTATGTGGATAATGTTAAGCAGGAACCTCTCATCGCTCAGGCTCCTAAGGCTGGTAAGATTAAGAAGACTGTCGAGAACAAGAAGTTGGGCTTCAAGGAGTTGACTCTTTCTAATGGCGCTAAGGTGGTATTGAAGAAGACCGATTTCAAGGACAATGAGATTACTTTCGCAGCTTCAGCCAATGTAGGCTATTCTACTTTCGGCAAGGAAGACTTCCTGAATGCTACATTTGCAGCAGATGTGCTCGATGCCAGTGGTCTTGGCGATTTCTCAAGCAATGAGCTTGATAAGGCTTTGGCAGGTAAGCAGGCTGGCGTTTCGTTCAGCTTGAGTCCTTTCAATCATGGTTTGAAGGGTAATTCTACTCCTAAGGACATCGAAACCCTGATGCAGCTCATCTATCTCAAGATGACCGCAGTAAGCAAGGATCAGAAGAGCTTCGACAATATGAAGAGTATGATGACTACTGTTCTTGCCAACAAGAGCAACAACCCAGGCCTCGTATATCAGGATTCTGTTCAGAGCACCCTCTATTTGGGTAGCAAACTTGCCCGTGTGCCAGAGGCAAGCGATATAAAGGATATCAACTACGACCGTATCCTGGAGATTGGTAAGCAGTTCTACGGCAATGCCAAGGACTTCACCTTCTATTTCGTAGGTAACTATGATGAGAAGACTCTCCTCCCACTCATCGAGCAGTATATCGCTAGTCTGCCAAACAAGGGCTTCAAGCTGAAGAACAAGCAGATTCCTTATGCTGAGGGTAAGGTAAGCAATATCTTTACCAAGGCAATGGAGAATCCACAGAACCAGGCAACAGAAATCTGGTATACCAAGGCTCCATTCACCTTGAAGAATTCAGTTCTTGCTGATGTTTCAGCCCGTTTGCTGGAGATGAAGTATTTGCGTACTATCCGTGAGGAACTCAGCGCTGCTTATCATGCAGGAGCAAACTATGGTTTGCTTCGCGATTATGATAACAAGGCTGCCATCTCTATTACAGCTGTGGCTCAGCTGAACCCAGAGAAGTCGGATATCGCTATTCCTTACTTCTTCAAGGGTATGGATGAGACTATCGCCCAGCCAAATGCAGAAGACCTTCAGAAGGTGCAGGAGATTCTCCTGAAGCAGGCTGCTGTAAGCGAAAAAACCAATGGTTATTGGCTTGGTGCGTTGAGCACATACGAGCGTATGGGTGTTGATACTCATAGCGATTACAAGGAGATGGTGAAGAATCTGAAGGCATCTGAGATTTCAGACTTCCTGAAGAATGTCATCTTGAAGAGTGGTAATCACTTTGAGATTATCATGAAGGCAGTGAAGAACGGAAAGTAAATCCCGTGTACTTGATATAATAAACGAAAAAATCCCGTTGTACAAGCCTGATGGCTGACAACGGGATTTTTACGTTTTTTTCTTTTCCCAAAATTTTTGAAACTCATCATTTAAGAGTCGTTTCGAAAAATCTCTCTTTAAAAAGAAAGGATGCGTCCTTATTATATATGTATAAGAGCACCATCTTTTCCTCCTTTACTTCATGTTTCTGAAGAGTATTAACCTCTTCTCTTTGCCTTAGAAGCAAGAGCCTCACGGCGATCCTGAAGAATCTGTTGGCATCTATCGATAGCCTGATTCTGATTTTCTGAATTTACCTTAATTAAATCATTCATAACCTATTGATATTTGTTAACCGCTTGCAAAGATAGGGGTTTTCTACCTATTTCTAGGTATAAAATGCATGAAAATGCGTATTTTATTCGTTATTTTTTGATTTATGTCAAAAAAATGTGCAATCGTTTGAACAGTTCCCTCCCCCTAGAATGATAATTGGTATTTCCTGAACGTTTTTTCATTATCTTTTAAACGAATTGTCATCGCAATCGTCTATAATAACGTAAAAAGAGTAGAAATGATGAGTTTTTAGGGAGATTCATACGCGAAATAGGGATTTTTCTTATCATATTTCCGATTTTTTTGCGAACTTTGCACCCGAAAGGACAATAGGAAGTATTGGGTATTTATAAATAAGAGTGATAAAAATAAATATATAGAAAGTAATGAAAAAGGTATTTCTTTTGGCTGCCCTCGTGCTCGCATGCACAGCTGGCAGCAACGCAAGCGCTATGAACGAGGCAGCGCTCAATGCCTCAATGTCTGAGATGATGCCGGTTAAGAAAACGGCTAAGAAGACAGCAAAGAAGACTTCAAAGAAGTCTTCGACCAAGAAAACTTCTACAAAGAAAACAACTTCTGCAGCATCTACCACAACAGCAGCGACAACAACAACTGCTGCAACAACAACCAGCAATGCAGGCTCAGCCGTTGCAGGTATCTTGGGTGCAGTGCTGGGCGGAAGCTCTAACAACGGCAGTTCTGCAGGTAGCAGTATTATCAATGGCATTCTGAATAATGTAATCGGTTCAGGTACCTTCAGCAAGCAGGATCTCTGTGCCCATACCTGGAAGTACAGCAAGCCAGGATGCGCCTTTACTTCAGAGAATCTCCTGGCACAGGCTGGCGGTGAGATTGCTGCCAACAAGGTAGAGGAGAAGTTGGGTGAGTATTACAGCAAGTTTGGTTTCAGCGGCTCAAATACCTATTTTACCTTCAATACGGATGGCACTTTCGCAGCCAAGATAGATGGCAAGTCATGGCAGGGCAATTATACTTTTGATGAGAAGACTCATGCCATTCAGATGAAGGGCTTGCTCTTGAGTATGTCGGGCTATGCTACGAAGACTACCAACGGCATCAGCCTGCTCTTCGACCAGAAGAAGTTGCTCAACCTCATCAAGACCATGAGTGCCCTCAAGGGTAGTTCTACCCTCAGCGCTCTCGGTACTATCGCCAATAATTATGATGGTATGCGTGTAGGTTTCGAGATGACTAAGTAATACGCTCTTTTAGTAAAGAGTGAAGTAAAAGTGAGGTAGCAGATTGACCTGGATATGGTGGAAAGGTCAATGTGCTAACCCCACTTTTTTATTTGTGGATAACGTTCTTAATTGCGTGGTTAACAGCATAATATCTTGTGCGTTAATACCCATCTGCCCACTTGTTTCTAATTCTCCCTTTGACGAACTTAAAAATATTAGTATCTTTGTACACAACTAACGATTATACTCGCTTATCATCCGTGCAATAATTCTTAATCATATTATATAATAAATGTAATAACTAACAATGAAAACTAACTATTTTTTATTTTCCATGTTGCTTGCAGCAGGACTACCTGTGGCGGCACAAAACGTGGTGAAGGTGGGCAAAGGTAGCTATGCGGCCTATACCCCGTTGAGTCTTTGCTACAGTGAAGACCATAAGCCCGGCGATTGGGGATTCAAGGGCGACAAGAGCAGAGACATGCAGGTGCGTAAGATTTATCTTATCGAGCGTGAAAACCAGCCTATCCCTACCAACGACTGGTGGACCAATCTTATAACAGAGCAGTATTCGGGCAATCTGTGGTCGTATCCACAGATGGTCAAAGCCACCAGTTCTGGGCTTGACATCCAACAACCTAGTTTTTGGATAAGTGATGGAACGGAGATGAAGTCAAACACAGTACTTTCCTTAGGTGGTGAGAAATTCAAGCCAACGGCAGCCGTAGCTGAGCATTGGCATGATTGGGATGTGGAGTTCTCCATGAAGGAGGGTGATAAGCAGATGTATGTGACCATGGCACATGGTACTCCGTTCACTTGGATAGAAACCCAAGGCATCAATCCAACCCTGCAATTACAGAAGTCTGGATGGACGGATGCCGATTATCTAGACACGGATACCCATTTCCTAGATGCCAAGGGTAATGAGATAACAGGTACTTATCAAGGTTCTCAGCTCATCATGGAGCGTGGAGGAGACCTCTATGGTGTGTATTTGCCAGAAGGGGCAACCGTAACCATTGGAAGCAAGAATGCTACCATCAATTATGCAGACGAGGGTTATGTTGTGATAGCCATGTTGCATCAGATAGCCGACTTGCAGGCTTTGGCTCCCTATGCCTTGAATGTGCCTCGCAATACTCAGGTAGATTGGAAATATGATGCTTCCAAGGGCACGATGAAGACCGTTTGGCATGTGGATGCTGAGAATCTGGCGAATGCAAAAAGTCTGGCGAAGACTGAAATACTAGCGAATACAGCTGAAAACAATCTGGTGCTCATGGGTTTTTTGCCACACCAGTGGCGAGACACGGGCTGTGATGTAACCTTGCCTTTCACAGGTTCCACTTATCGCACTCCGCATGGATTGCTCAAGATGGCTGCAGGCAATGATTTCGAGGTGGATTATAAGTTTTATGGCATGTTGCCTTATTGGGCTGCCCCACAGCAGGGGAATAGCGAGAAGAATCCATACGATGAGGAGAAGATGATGCAGATGTTGAGCAATTATGCTGATAAGGGCACTTTTGGTACCGACACTTATTGGGGTGGAAAGGGACTCACCCAGATGGCTCTCTATATGATGATGGCACGAGAAATGGGCAAGAAAGAACTCTTCGACCAATGTCGCAAACGCCTGAAGGAGGCAATGGTCAACTGGCTCACCTATACTCCTGGCGAGAAGAATAGCTTCTTTGCTCGCTATGATCGCTGGGGTGCCATGGTGGGATATGGCACCAGCTATGATTCCGATACCTTCAACGACCACCACTTCCATTATGGTTACTTCACCTTGGCTGGAGCCTTGTTGGCTTTGGTGGATGATGACTTCCGTGACAATTATGGGCAGATGCTCCGTTTGATGGCAAAAGATTATGCCAACTGGGATCGCTCTGATACCCAGTATCCGCTCTTCCGGACTTTCGACCCATGGGCAGGTCACTCCTTTGCTGGCGGTATGGGCGATGGCAATGGCAACGGACAGGAGAGTACCAGCGAGGCGATGCAGAGCTGGGGAGGTCTTTATCTCTTGGGTGTGGCTCTTGGTGATGATGAGATGCGAGATGCCGGCATCTTCGGATGGCTCAGTGAGGCACGAGGCACGGCTGAGTATTGGTTCGATCGTCATCGTGACAATATTGATTATGAGAAATTCAAGCATCCATACAATAGCAATCTCACTTGTCATGGAGTGGGTTGGTGGACTTATTTTGGATATCAGAACCTCTATATGCAGGGCATCCAGTGGATGCCAACCTCTACCGCACTCGACTATCTCTCAGAGAATAAGGAGTTTGCCAAGTGGGATTATAATCAGCTCTTCACTGATCCATCCAAGACCGAAGACCGAGATGCCAGCAATGGCTATTGGTTTGAAGACCGTGACAACAGCCTGGATAAGTCGGGTGATTGGGGCAATGTAACTCTCTCTTATCTTCAGCGCAGCGACCCAGATGAGGCTGCTCATCTCTTCGATCTGCTATGGGAGAAGAACAATGACATCGCCCACACATCGCTCACCAATGGCATCTCTTATTTCTCTACCCATTCTCATCTCAGTCATGGCGACTTAGACTGGAGTATCACAGCATCCATCCCTACGGCACGAGTCTATAAAAAGGCAGATGGTACCACCACACACATGGCTTATAACCCAACGGAGAAGTCGCTCACCGTTATCTTCTCCGATGGATTCAGCTTAGAGGCATTGCCTCGCCAACTCACAGTGGAGGGGCAGCAGAGCCAAGCCGTCAACGATATCATAAAAGAGGCTGAGCCTGTTGACATTCGAGAATCGTTGCTCATGCCAAATCTCGCCTTGCATAAGCCATGCACAGAGAGTGGTCATGAGAACGTGGGCGCTGTGCCAGAGAATGCCACTGATGGCGATGACAATACCCGATGGGGTAGTTTGCACAAGGATGGCGAGTGGTTACAGGTAGATCTTAAGCAGACGGCTAATATATATAAGGTACGTATCCATTGGGAGGCTGCTTATGCCAGTGAGTATACCGTATCACTCTCAGAAGATGGTGAGCATTTTACTTATTCTCAAGACGTTGCCACATCTGGTGGATGGGATGATGTGTTGCTTGGCGACCGCAAGGCTCGCTATATTCGTATCACAGGGAAGAAGCGTGCCACCAACTATGGCATCTCGCTCTATGAACTGCAGGCAATGGGCCGTCCAGAGAGCGCTACCGACCAAGATGTGCAAGGTATTCAGATTCTGGCTGCCCAGGATGTGCTCAAGCAGCATCAGGGCTGTTCATTGACCGTAAAAGGATATACCTACGATGACACGTGGAAGGATTTGAGCGATGCTGCCTTTAATAGCGATGCTGGCGATGTAACTAGCAAGGGGGTGTTTACTCCTTCGGAATATGGTGAAGCCACGGTGAAGGTGATGTTGCCAGGCAAGGATGATGTCTATGAGAAGCAGTTCCCTGTGGAGGAAGCACTTTATCCTCGCTATATCAGTATCTCGCCACGAGAGGTGAAGATGGTGGCTGATGGCACTGCTGAAAAGATAGATGTTCAGATTACAGATCAGTTTAAGGCACCGATTACTCCTAGTGATGAGGCTATAAGTTATCGCATCTTGCATGGTAATGTAAAGGAAAGTGCTGCGTCAAGAGATGCTGATGCTTCTGCAGGACAAGAAGTGGATGCCTCTGTGGCTCGATATGATGCATCCAAAGGTGAGTTGCAGGTTTGGCAACCAGGCATCTACTCCTTGGTGGTGAATGCTGGCAAAACTCCAGCAGGAGCAGAGATTACTGATACCGTACTGGTAGAGGCAAAACTCTTCAGCGATATGAACTTGGCTTATCTGAAACCTGCTTCAGCCTCTAGTCAGGCTGGCGATGGCTCTGGAGCCGAAAAGGCTTTTGATGGCGATGCTACAGGCAGTCGTTGGGAGAGCCAGTGGGCCAGTGATGATGAGAATCTTACTGTTGATTTGGAGAAGAATTATATGGTCAATAAGGTCGTACTCTTCTGGGAGAATGCCCGAGCTTCTAAGTATGAGATTCAGACATCGCTTGATGGCAAGCAATGGACAACGGCAAAGGCACTTGATGATAGTAAGGTAGGTGGCGAAACCATAGAGTTTGCCCCTGTAGAGGCTCGCTATGTTCGTATGCAGGGCAAGGGCAGAGTGATGGAGGCTTACGGCTATAGCATCTATGAGATGGAGGTTTATGGCACTTGTCTGGCTACAGGCATCGAGCAGTTGCCGAAGGATTCTTCTCTCAGAGATAAGAAGACTGGATATATCTATGATCTCATGGGGCGAATGGTTAGTAATGGAGCATCTGAGTTGCTCAGACCTGGTGTCTATGTCAAGAATGGAAAGAAGTTTGTTGTCAAGTAATTCTTTCTAAAGTAAAATTAAAAAGGTGTGTCATAAGCTAATGGCACACCTTCTTTTTTATATTGATGGATGATGGGTTAATCCCAAAGGCTAATCTGTCGACGAGCGTCTACTGTTCCCTCATCAATGATTTTCTCATCATCGAACACTGCGTTTACGTTGCCGCTTCCTGCGAGGAGAGGAGTCTCCATAGCTAAGTTAGTTACGTTCATCATTGGCTTCTGATATGTTTTCTTGTTCATAATACTTAATTATTTAAATGTTAATCATGTGATTTGCTTGATAGAAGCTAGCTCTTGAAAAGCTAGCTTCTGAATCCATTTGTTTATTTCTTTACTTTACAATCTTCTTGCTGTTTACGATATAGATACCCTTTGGAAGGCTGTTGAGAGAAGTACCCTCGCTAACCTTTCTGCCATAGAGTGTGTATACACCATTGGTCTTCTGGTTGCCCTTAACGACATGGATGTTGCCGATGCCTGTGGTCTGGCCGCCGAAGCTGATGCTGTAAGCTACAGTTTCATCATTGCCCTCGTTCACGGTAAGGTAAGCACGGAATGTACCGATGGTTGCACCTTCGCCCACCTTCTTGAAGGTCAGGTTGTTGTCATCGCCTATAGTGGCATTCTGCAAAGCATACTCAGCCTGTGTGCCCTTCTTTGCCTGGTAGTTACCGTGGAAGGTAACGTTGGTTGCGGTTGCTGTACTTGGATCGAGGGTAGGGTTGAAATCACCAGTTGTAGCCTCAACCTTCAAAGTAGCTGCTGCGTTGGCATGCAATACGTATGGAGTGCCACCAATTAAGGCCTCTGCCTTCTTGAATACGATCTTGTTGTCAGCTGAGTTCTCTGTGTCAAGCTCGTAAGCCTCTACTCCCTCAGGAACATTTGTTGTAGTGATAGGAGTTGTTGTGCTCCAACTGCCTGCTGTCAACTCACGAGTATACTCATAACCTGTTGTTGCTCCCTTGGAGATATCGATAGAGATGCTGGTGCAAATAGGCTGGGCATCGTTGAACTTCAAAGTCTTGGCTGCATAGTAGTAGTTTCCATCGGTTGTAATGACGTTGTTGGTCTCAGTCAACTTGTTGGCTGTACTGAAGTCTGTGTTGCTGCCAGCTACCATGACGATGGCATTAGGGTTGGCAAACTCAATCTTCTTCACATCGTCAGCAATCTTTGCGGCGGTAAGGTCAAATGCTATGCCCTCGGCATTCTTCAGTTCTGCTACGTTTTCGGCAGAGATGTTACCTGTTACATTATAGAAGCCTTTGGCATCGGTCGTCTTGGAAACTACTACCTGGTTGGCGTCCAACTTGTAGAGATAGATGTTGCTGATGAGTATTGGGGCTAAAGTGTCATCTTGCTTTTCAATAGACACGCACTTGATCGTGCTCTCTGGTACGCCTGCTAGTTCGATGGTATTCCATTGACCAGCCTTGAGTGAAACCTTGACGGTCTTGTTGTCTGCAACAGTTTTATATCCACCTTCAGCAGTATCGTCTTTTTCCTGCTTATTTGCTTCAACAGCCAAATTGCCATCGAAATCCTCTGTTGCAAATACATCCATAGAGAGGTTAGTATACTTACTTTCGCTATTTTCATATTGCATCCACTGCTCACCTGCTGCATCTTCTGTAGCTTTTTGACCGATAACAATCTTGCTACCGCCAGCGAAAGGTTTTACTTTTTGTCCGCCCAAAGTCAACTCTGCCATGTTGAGGTCTGTGCCAGTCCATGTCATCCACTGTACAAATTTGTTGGATGTATAGTTGCTGCCATAGATGCTGTATACATTGTCAGCCTTAGCTGTTGGCTTTGTTGGAGCCATGGTGTCGTCCAATACGTATACTGTTGTGGTAGCAGTCTTGCCATTTGCTGTAGCGGTAATGGTACAAGCACCACCCTTTGTTGCAGTCAACTTGCCGTCTGTGATAGTACCGTTGTCAGCTGTGTAGGTAACATCACCTGTAAAGTCAGAGCCAAATTGGTCTGTAGCCTTGAGGTTCAACTCTGTAGCTTCATCCTTGGTCACGAAACCAACAGATGTGCTAATTTGGTTGAGGGTAGCAGTTTCAGCCTTGTATACCTCAAACTCGCGCATCTTGACACCCCATCCCCAATTGACGGCTACTGTTGCTTCAAATTTCACGTAGCGTCCTTTGGTATCTGCTGCTAATGTGAAAGAGTCTTCTGTTCTTTGTCCCAAATCAGTCTTGTAAACTGCTTCTTTCCAAGTGGTGTTGTTGTCACTAACAGAAATCTTGACATCTTTGGTAGCAGCACCTTCCCAATAAATCTTGATTTGACCAAGTTCGTAGCTTGCACCAAGATCGATGCTGAATGCTTGGATGGCAGAGCCTTCTGCACTTGGCTCTGGCATCAAGTAGATATTGTCCATCTTACCGTCTGTCAAGCCTACCAATGTCTCAGGAATATTGGTACCTGTTACTGTTGTACCAATTTTAGTTGGCGTGATGTCTTTTGCCAAGTTGGTCTGCGCAAATGCGCTCAGGTTCATAGCTGCGCAAAGGGCAGCTGCAAGTAAAAAACGTTTGTTCATAATAAGTAAGATTAATTAGTTGTACAATTTATTATTTCTCTTTTTTGTTATTTATTATTTCTCCTTTTGATATACTCTTACCCAGTCTACGTACATCTTTGCCTCACCTTGGTCTAGTGCGGTGATACCATCGCTGTTCTCTATACCCGTGAACATGCCGCCTACTGCCAGGTTGAAGAGGATGAAGAAGTCATGGTTGAAGTAATGACCTGCCGCCCAGTCGCCATCTTTGCTCTTGATGTCGAGCTCGTAGTAAGGCTTTACTTTGTGGTTCTTGTCTTGGTCGAGATACATCTTGATGTGCTTCTCGTCCCATTCTAGGGTGAAGACATGAAACTCACCATCTTGCAGTGGCTTCTCGTTGGCTGTTGCCTGGGCATGGTTAGGATAAGTGCCGTCTTTCCAGAATCCCCAATGGCAGGCTCCATTGAAGAGCTTGTCTTGCTCGCCACTCTTGATGCCGTCGGCATGTCCCATCTCCAGGATGTCTATCTCACCGCAGCGCGGCCATCCGATAGTGTAGTAGTTGTTGCCGAGCAACCAGAAAGCAGGCCATAGTCCATTGGCGGTGCGAGGCAGTTTGATACGGCTCTCTACTCTGCCATGGGTAAATACCTTCTTGTTGGCTGTGGTGATGCGGCCCGAAGTAAAGTCTCTGCCTTTGTATTTCTCTCGGCGTGCCGTCAGGATGAGGCAGTGCTCGCCTGATTGTGGGTCTTTGCCGAGGGTTACGTTGGCAGGGTGGTCGGTGTAATATTCCAGTTCACCATTTCCATTTCCATTGCCGTTTATTTCGATATTCCAATCATTGGTGTCGAGCGTGTCGCCATTAAACTCATCGCTCCATACCAACTTGTAGTCTTTGAGAGGATTTCTCTCGCCAGCCATGGCGGCTGGCGAGAGTGTTAACCATTCTAAAACTAACAAGAGGATAGTTGTTTTCTTGTTCATAGTTCTTGATCATTTTAGTTTGGCTTCATGTGAATTTATCTCATGTTGCCATTTTATTGGATTGTCTTTATCTTTTGACCACCTTCTTCACTCCCTGTGCAGAGCGAATGATGTAGATGCCTGGGGCATCCATGCTCTTCACTTTGCGTCCCTGCATATCGTAGATACCGACTGGTATATTGCTCGTGTGGTTGCCATTGTAACTAGGGAGGGTCACTTGCTCAATGCCTGTGGAGGTATCTTTTGGCCCATGGAAGAAGACGGCATCGTAGTCGCACTTCATTCCACCCACAGTGCCTAGCATCACAGAGAATATATTGCCTTCGTATGCCTTGGCGGTGCGGAAGTCGAGACCTTGCTGTATCAGGTATGCCATTGGTACCTCTACATTATACCATGTATTGTCTCGCTCAAAGTCGCCCACAGGTTTGTTGTCGCCATAGTTCTCTTGCCCCAATACAAGGTGGTATTCCTTCTTGTTGCCATCAGCCACGATGATATCGATAGGCTGCGAGGTAGAACTCTTGATGGCGAAGTGGAGGGAGTAATCCTTGTTGATGCCTGAGAGATTGGTCAGTCCAGGACGGTCGATATAGAAGCCGAGTCCAGACCAACCCATGTTAGGTGCTGTCTCCCAAGAGGTATATCCGCCTTCCACGCCAAATGAGTTCTCGCCCATGGCTGCTCCGTCTATCACGGTGTCGCCCCAAGGATAGAGGAAGCGGGTGCTCTCGTTAGGACCGATGTCTACTATCTGGTCATCGCTCAGGTTCTCTTTCTTGGTATCGCTGTCCAGGGTGACGATGTAATAGGTTTCATCCTTGGAGAACTGGAATGGCTTTTCGGTAGCCTTGGCGATGGTGATGTTCTTCTTTTCCACTTTCTCTGTAGCGTATGCTGGTGCATCCTTAGGTCCATGGAAGAAGACGGCATCGTAGTCGATGGTGGCTCCCTCGCCGCCTGACATCAGAATACTGAAGATATTGCCAGTATAGTTAGTGGAACGAGTGAAGTTTAGACCATCGTTGAGGTTGAGCAGATGAACAGGTATTTCCACATTGTGCCATTTGCCATCTCGTTCGAAGTCGGCAAGTGGCTGGTGGTCGTGGTATGTTTCCTTGCCCAGCACGATGTTGCCGCTCTTGCCCGCTGCATCGGTTACGCTGAAGAGAATGCTGCCCTGGTAGGTGCTCTTTACTGCCATGTGCAGATAGTAGTCGTCGCTGATGCCTGATAGGTTGAGAGGCTCGGTGCTGCCTGCCACGTTATAACCCAATCCAAGCCATCCCTTGTCGGTTTGTGTCCAGCTCATGTATGGTTCTGCTACGCCAAAGGAGTTGTTGTCTGTATGGCTGTTGGCATTGCAGGTGCCGTCCCAAGGGTAGAGATTGTGGGAGGTGCCGTTAGGACCGCAATCCACAATCTGCGATTCGCTCAGGTTTTGTGCCTTGGTGGTGGCATCGAGGGTGATGATGTAGTAACGCTCATCGTCAGAGAACTTGAATTTTTCATCGGTTACTGTTGCCTCGGTGCGGCTCAGTCCTGTCTGTACGCTTTCGTCTGGTTTCGAATCCTTCGGACCATAGAAGAACACGGCATCGAAGTCTACCTGTACGCCTTGCTTGCTACCGGCGTTGATGCAGAGCAAGTTGCCGTCGTAGTCGGTGTCCTTACTGAAGTTGATACCAAACTTCTGGGTGAGGTAGCTCATCGGTATGTCTACGTTGTGCCACTTGCCGTCTCGCTTGAAGTTGGCTACCGGATCCTTTCCATCCATGTCGTACTGACCGAAGATGAGATGAGCCTGATGACCGCTACCATCGGTGATGTAGAAGTCGATAGGGTAGTTGTGGCTAGCCTTGAGGGCAAGGTGGAGCTTGTAATCCTGGTTGATACCCGACAGGTCGAGATCTCCCTTTTCTGCATTGATGTTGTAGCTCATGCCCGACCATCCCTTGTCGCTGGTTACTATGGCCTTGTATTCTCCCTCTTCTCCAAAAGAGTTCTTGCCCGATGCCTCGCCGTAGGCAAAGGAGTTCTCCCACAGGTAAGAGTTTTGTGAGGTGCCGTTGTCGCCGAGGTTCACGTATCGGTCGTCTGAGATGTGCGCCTTTTGGGTCTTTCCATCGAGGAAGATAGCGTAGTACTTGTTGTTGTCGTCCCACTTGAAGGCATCATCTGATACCACTACTTCCTTGTCAAACGATTCGTTCTCTCCTGGGGTTGCAGGAGTGTCTCCGCCTGTGTCACTACCCGTGTCTGGCTTTTTGATTTCCTCGCCAGTAAGTGTTTGCATATCTTTATCGTTGGCATCAATCTCCTTCACGAGTTTGATGAGTGAGATGCTTACGGGGGCAAAGCTTGCTTTTTTCAAAGTCAGTGTCTGCTTGCCAGCGGTGAGGTTGAGCGAGTAGGTTTGCGCCTTATAGTTGTTCCAACCTTCTGTAGCATCGAGTGTCTGTCTGCTTACCAATGTCTTGCCATTCTGGTCGATGATGCTGATCTTGGAGCTAAGACCATCCTCGCCATCTCGTGCATAGCGGATGATGAGCTGATAGGTGTCGTCCTCTGGTACGTTGACCTGATAGGTGGCAGAGAGATTGTTGGCATTGAGATACAGCTCGGTGTTGTCTACGGCTCTTGGATCGGCACTGCGCTGCAAGCGGTTGAGGTTGCAATCCACAAACTCATTGACAGGTATCGCCTCATTCAAGTCGTAGAATTTCTCCTTGTCGAAGCTCGACATGTGAACGTAGGCAAATCCCAGGTCGGTGAGTGTACCCTTGGCGATGCTCTTGGTAGGGTAGTAGAGCAAGTGATAGTATGGATACTTGTTGGCGTTGCGAGCTTTGAACCAAGCATATCGGTATACGTTGTCGCTGGTCTCCAGTGCTTTCAGCTTGGCTATCATGAGCTTCTGCTGTGTCTCTTCTGTGAGGTTCGGGTCTTCCCACGCACAAAACTCGGTGAGCCATACCTTCTTGCCATATTTCTCGGCGAATCCATCTACGAGCGACATCACTGCTGCTGCTTGGTCCATGTAGGCATGTACGGCAGTATAGTCATAATGTGGCTCGGTACCATACTTGTCCTTGTAAGCCTTGATGAAGGCATCCATCCATTCGTAAGGTCCCCAAACCTTTCCGTCCTTCAGCGGAGAGCCTGCATAGTTCATGGCTGGTCCCACAAGTGTCAGGTTGTTTTCCTTGGCGAATGCTTCCAACTCATGCCATTTCTCGGCAGCTTCGGATGGAAGCATGTTACCCTGGTCTGGGAAGTTTGGCTCATTGAAACCCAAGAGGAATCTATCGTTGGGATGAGCTGTGTAATATGCTTTTATCTTGTTAATGTCATAATTGCCGTTCCATGCCATCGGGATGTATTCGATGCCTTTCTCCGAGCCGATATAGTCGGCTATCTGAGCGTTAGGCTCATTGCCCCAGTTGTAGAACCATGAGTTGCCTGGCAGGAGTGCCTGAAGGTCTTCCACATAGTATAGGGTGTTCTCGCCGAAACCACGCTTATAGCTCTTGGCATTGACCTCGCAGAAGGTGAGTAAGCTCAGAAAAGCTAGGGTTGGGATGAATATCTTCTTCATGTTACTTGTTTTTATGAGGTTGAATGCCTGGGGGAAGTTTTCTTGCTTCGAGGGCTTGTCGTCTTCCCCCATGGCATGTAGTTAGTTTGAAATGTTGTGAGTGTATGTGTTAATTGTTGACAATTTTCTTGGTCTTGCCGTTTTCCTTGACAAGATAGATGCCCTTCACTGCCTTAGCCTGTGCCTTGGTTACCTTCTTGCCATCGATGGTGTAGTATTCGGTAGGTGCTTGGCTGCCCTTGTTGGCTGTGATGTCCTTGATGCCTGTGCTTACGCTAGGACCATAGAAGAATACTGCGTCATAATTGAAGGTGAAACCTGCGTTGCCACCTGCGAGCACTACGAAGATATTGTTGTCCTTGTAGGCTTTGTCCTTCTTGAAGCTGAAACCGAAATTGTCTTCCAAATAGGTCATTGGAATGTCGATGTTGTACCATTCGCCATCGCGGTCGAAGTTGACTACAGGCTCATTGCCGTCCAATGCCTTGTCGCCCAACACGATATTGGCTGCATGACCTGTGCCGTCGTTCAACTGGAAGTTGATAGGATCCTTGCCTGTTGAGCTTACGGCAATATGGAAGGTATAGTCGTCGTCGATGCCTGAGAGGTCATATTCAGTAGAGGCGTTGATGTTGTAACCAAGGCCAGACCATCCTGCGTTTCCTACCTGCAAAGAGAGATAACCGCCTGGTACACCAAAAGAGTTGGTGCTGCTCGTGGTGAGGAAGTTGAAGGTGTTCTCCCAAACATAGAGATTGCGACCTGCCTCTGAATCAGCGCCGAGGTAAACATACTGGGCGTCGGTGAGGTTGGCGTTCTTGGTCTCGTCGTCCAGAAAGATGCCATAGTACTTGTATTCCTTGTTGAATGTGAAGGTAGGCTCGAAGTCCTCGTTGAAGGCTGGAGAAACCTTGATATCATCGTCTTGTGCGAATGTTGTCATACTACCGCAGAACAAAACTGCCATCAAAATAGAAGTAAATTTTTTCATAATTGTTGTTTTAAAATGTTTAATATAAATGTTGTTGCTTATTATCTGATCTCTTTTGTTCCTTTTGGTTGGAATGTTCTTTGTTATCTTCGGGTTTTGAGATCAGGAAGAGATGTTTGCTCTCTTCCTGATGTTCATATCCCGAAAACGAATCTCTACACATGCAAAGTGTTTGTCTTCTGTGTACATTAACCAAATCTTAATAAACAGATAAACCTATGTTTAATACTTTGGATTCTGGGCAATGCCCGAAATCTCTATTTCCTTGGATGGGATAGGGAAGAACTCATGCTTGCCTTTCTCGAATGGAGCACTCTCGGCTTGCGCCTCAGGTGTCTCGCCAGCGATGTAGGCATCCATGGTCTCCTTGGCTATGCCCCAGCGGCAGAGGTCGAACCAGCGGTGTCCCTCCATGGCTAGCTCTACACGGCGCTCATGTCGGATGGCTTGGCGAAGGTCGGCTTGGTTGTCTTGCCAGGTTACCTCTTTGCCTTGAATCTTGGCTGTATAAGGGAATGCTGCCAGTCCTGCACGGCTTCTTACCAGGTTGAGCATCTGCTTGGCTGTGCTTAGGTCGCCTGTTTCGCAGCATGCCTCGGCATACATCAGGAGTACGTCTGAGTAACGTATCTGCTTGTTGTTGAGAGGACCGCGGCTATCGTGGGTCAACTTGTAGAGACCACCGTTAGGGCCATCGGTATACATGGCATACTTGCGGTTGCAGAGTGAGTCGCCAAGATAAGTCTCTTGTGCAGGGGTGTCCATCTCGCCATCGGCTGGTCGCCAGATGGTTTCATCTCGTCGAGGATCTCCTGGCTCATATTCTCTGAAAAGATTCTCTGTAGGCTTGTTGAATCCCCATCCTGCTTGTCCGAAGTGCTTGGAGCGTGAACGCTGGAGGATCAGTGTAAAGGTGCCGCGGCTGAATCCCTCGCCCTCACCATAGTCGCTCATAGGGTCTTCCACATATTGTATCTCGAATACCGACTCCTTGTCGTTCTCTCCCTTGAGGAGGAAGTTGGTGAAGTATTTGCTGTCCAGGTCATACTCATGGCTGTCTACCATCTTCTTGCCCCACTGCTTGGCTGCCTCATAGCATTGCTTGGTCTCGTCGTCTTTGCCAGCCTGTGCCAGGAATCCTGCTCGATAGAGGTTGGCTTTCAGCAGCATGGCTTGTGCTGCTCCCTTGGTTGCTCTGCCAAGGTCGGCTGCTTGATACTTGCTCTTCAGTGGAAGAAATGCCTCGGCTGCTTCCAAATCCTTGATGATGAAAGCGTATGTCTCGTCGAGGGTGCTGCGTGTCTGCTGCCATTTCTCGCTGCTGTCCACCACATAGTCTACGAGAGGCATGCCTCCGAACACTCTGGCAAGGCGGAAGTAGTAGTAAGCTCTGAGGAATTTAGCTTCGCCCACCAGACGGTCGAGTGTAGCTTCCTCTCCCTCTTTCACTCTTGTATTAGGAATCTCTTGGATGGCTAGGTTGGCACGGGCGATGCCTTGCCACTGTGCTCGGTAGAAACAGAGGAGAAGCTCATTGTTGGTAGTGGTCTTGAAGTTCTCCATGTCTCTTACCGCTGCCATGTCTTGGATGTATTGACCGCCCTTGAGGGCATCATCCGATACCACGTCGCCTATAAACCATTCTGGGTAGTAGGTGGTGCCGCTGTATTCCCACATGAGGGGAACGTAGGCGGCATTGGCTGTCTCGGTGGCAACGTCGAGTGAGGTGAATGCCTCTTCCAGCTTGGTGGTGCCTGGGGTGTCATCGGTGAGCCAGTCGTTGCACGATGTGAGTGCTAGGGTGGCTGCTATTGCTGTACAATAAATATATTGTTTCATTGTCTTGTTGCATTTTAGTGTTTTAGAATGCGAGGTTCATGCCGAACAACAGGGTGCGTGCCTGTGGATAGTTACCGTAATCTACACCGCTGCCCACCTCTGGGTCATAACCGTTATACTTGGTGATGGTGAACACGTTGCTCATCTGTGCGTAGATGCGGAGCTTGGAGAGACCTATCTTGCTGATGAGGTTCTTCTGGAAATTGTAGCCTATCTGCACGTTCTTCAGTCGCAGGTAAGAGCCGCTTTCGATGAATCGACTGCTGTTCGCCATGTTCTCTGAGTTGCCTGCCGGGTTAGGTATGGTGCCTTCTATGTTGTCGCTGGTCCATACGTTTGTCATGTCCTTGGAAAGGGCACTCTCCGTACCGTTGCCTTCCAGGCGTTCACGCAGGGCATTGTATATCTTGTTGCCTGTCACACCTTGGAAAAAGAGGTTGAGGTCAAATCCCTGGTAGTCGCAGGTGAGGTTCAATCCATAACTCAACTTGGGGAATGAGTTGCCCAGGTTGGTCTTGTCGTTGTCGTCGATGATGCCGTCGCCGTTGAGGTCGGCAAAGATGGCATCGCCTGCGTGGAATGGATTCACGGAGCCTGCCTTGGTGTAACCTGGCAGGTGGGCCTCGGCTTCCTCGTCAGTCTTGTATACACCTTGGTATTTGTATCCCCAGAAGGTGAAGAGTGGCAGACCTTCCTTGCTTACCACACGGTCGCCGTAGATAGGGTCGCCACCATTGAGCTTGGTCAGCTCGTTCTTGACGTAGCTTATGTTGGCATCCACGCTATAGTTGAACTTGCCGATGTGGTTGGCATGTCCGAGGGTTATCTCAAGACCCGTGTTGCGAACCTCACCAATGTTGGCTTGTGCGTCGTATCGGTTGCCTATCCATGCTGGACCTTTCTTCCAGATGAGCATGTCCTTGGTGTTGCGGATGTAAAAGTCGATGCCTGCTGAGAACAGTCCGTTGGCGATGACTCCGTCCAAGCCAAAGTTGAGTGTCTCGGTGCGTTCCCACTTACCGCCTTGGTTCACCCAGGTTAGCACGGTGGCTCCTGGCTGTATTGTTCCATCGGCACCGAGAGGGTAGCCTACGAAGGTTGGTCCTGTGGCGTAGAGGGTTTGGTTGAACGAGTCGTTGCCTATCTTGTCGTTACCTATCTGACCCCAACCGGCACGTACCTTGAGGTAATCGAGCCATTTTACGTTGCGGAGGAATTTTTCCTCGTTGGCTTTCCAGGCAAGGGCGATGGATGGGAAGTAGCCCCATGTGTTCTCTGGGAACTTGTTGGAACCGTCTGCTCTGAAGTTGATGGTGGCGAGATAGCGATCCTTGAAGACGTAATGGATACGACCAAGGAAGGAGAGTCGGCGTGTGCGGCTCACATTGTCGCCTGCTTCTGTCTTGAGCATGGTGGTCTGGTTGAGATACCAGTTCTTCTTGTCTGGGTTGAGGATGTTGGAACCTGAGCCACCTATATAATAATAGTTATATTCTTCGAGCGTCTGACCAGCCATGAGGTTGAGGCTGTGGTCGCCCCACTTGTTGTTGTAGTTGACGATGTTTTCCCAGCTGAAAGTCGATTCGCTGCTGAGGCTTCTGGAGAGCCAGTTCTGGTCTAGGTAGTCTTTGACGCTGGTGTCGTGGGCGTCCTTATAGCTGCGGCTCTTCACGCTGGTCTCGTCATAGCTGAAATCGGTGCGATAGGAGAATCCCTTGAATGGGGTCAGCTCCAGATAGATGTCGCCCACCCAGCGCTTGCGGATGTCCTCAGGGTGAGAGTAGTATACCATGCTGTATGGGTTGACGGCATTCTTGAAGTTGGATGGTGCCGCATACATGCCGCTCATGTCAGTACCCTTGCTGTTAACAGCTCCTGCTGGATACGTTGTAGGATCCCAAGGAGCCATCGCCAAGGCAGCTGAGATGACGGATGCACCTGCCGATGAGCTGTTGTTCATGGCATTGCGCCCCTTGCCATATACAAAACTGATGTTTTCGCCTACCTTCAACCATGGTTTTACCTGGAAAGAGGTGTTGGCGCGCAGGGTGAGACGGTCGTAGTCGCTGCCAATGATAGTACCGTCCTGGCTGAACCAGCTGGTAGAGAAAGAGTAATTGCTCTTGTCTGTGCCACCGTCGATGGAGGCATGGTAGTTTTGGATGGCTGCGTGGGATACGAATACTTCGTCTTGCCAGTCGGTGTCGATGGCGCTATAGTCGATGCCATTAGCGTATTTCTCTGTCTGGGCAACGGCGAAGTGGGTATCTGCACCAAACTTATATCTCTGTAACCACTCGTTGAATCCTTTCTTCTCATAATAGTTGCGCTCGCTCTTGGGAGCATTGATGGCGAGATAGGTGTTCACGAAATCGTTCTTGCTCATGAGGTCGAGCTTCTTCCAGCGGTTTTGCACACCATAGTACATGTCGAATGATACCTGTGCATGTCCTTTCTCGCCCTTCTTGGTGGTGATGAGGATGACACCATTGGCACCTCTGGAACCATAGATGGCGGTGGAAGAGGCGTCTTTCAGAATCTCTGTGCTCTCGATGTCGCTAGGGCTGAGGAAGGAGATGTCGCTACAGATGACACCGTCTACCACATAGATAGGGTTGCTGTCGTTTACAGTTCCGATACCACGGATGCGCACGGTGGCTCCTGCTCCTGGCTGACCTGAGTTGGCATTGACGGTTACTCCGGCTGCTCTACCTTGCAAGGCTTGGTCTACGCTAGCTGCTGGAGTCTTCTTCAGATTGTCTGCCTTCACTACTGCCACGGCACCTGTAAGGTCACTCTTCTTGAGCGAGCCATATCCGATGGCTACCACCTCGTCCAGCATATTGCTGTCGTCGGCTAGCTTGATGGCCATGTCGCCTGAAGTACTGAAAGCCTTGAGGGTAGTCTTAAATCCTATATAGGAGAACTTGAGCTTTCCTTTCTGCTTGGCATCGATGGTGAAGTGACCATCCATGTCGGTAACGGTGGCTATGTTGGTGCCATCGATGCTAACGGTTACGCCCGGTAAAGGCTCGTCATCCGACTCGGCCACTACGGTACCCTGAATCTTGATGCTTTGCGCTCCTGCATACATAGGTAAAAGAAGCATGCCTAAGAGCAGACTGGATCTTAAAGATTTCTTATTCATATTGGTTCTTGTTTTGTTGTTGTCTTAACTTATCTGTTTATCCAAATCCATTGTTGCGAGTAACCGCTTTTTCTTTCGATTGTCTGAAATGTTGCGGTTGGATTTCGGCGGCAAAAGTAGCATAATATGTGATAAGATGCAACTTTTCGGCTACGATAAAAACTCACTTTTTAAAAAATGAGGTTTGTGCTGTGGTGATGTGTGTTCTTGTTAAATGCTTGATGTATAGTGTGATATGTTGAAAAGTGAGGTGCGAGTGTTATACTACAATTAAAAATCAGTACCTCATTTTTTCCGTAAATGCTTGCTTTCCTCAGAAAATAGTCATATCTTTGCATCATGAAGAAGAAAGTTATATTATATGTCGTGTTCCTATGGATGGCGTTTGTCTCATCTGTTGCCCAAGAGACCGTCTTCCGTAATTTCTCCTCTATCGGGAATAAGGGAGGAACGCAAAACTGGTGTGTGGAGCAATTGCCAAGTGGACAAGTGGCATTTGCCAACAACAATGGGTTGCTGCTCTTTGACGGTGAGCGATGGGAGTTGCATCCGATATCTAACTATTCTACGGTGCGAGCCTTATGCTATAGTAGAGGTGATGGGCGTCTCTATGCTGGAGCATCGGGTGAACTGGGTTATTATGCCGTTCATCCCGATACCTACCAGTTGGAATACCATAGTCTTGTGGATTTGGTGCCATCTGCTATGCGTGGCTTTGGTGAGATTTGGAACATCGTGTTATGGCAAGGTCAGTTGGTGTTCCAGGGCAAGAATCATCTCTTTATATATAATGTACGCACGAGTAAGCTTCGTAGCATCCATTCGTCGGTCCGTATCGAGAGTTTGGTCAAATCAGGTGGCAAATTGTTTGTGGGCACTCATGATTATCTCGGTGAACTTCGTGGCAATCGCATCGTGCCTTTGCCTAGTGCCGTCTATCCATCGAGATGGGTGGTCAGGGCGATGTGTCTCTATCAAGGCAAGCTTTTGATTGCTACTCAGCAGAATGGTTTATATATTTATGAAAAGGGTAAGTACTTGCCTTTCGCCCAGGATCTTACTTCTGTTCTTAGTAGTAATCAGGTGTTCTGCATGACGTTGTGGGGTAATAAGTTAGCTCTCGGTACTGTGAGGGCTGGTCTCATTGTGCGCGATTTATCCACGGGTGTCACCCAATACGTCAATGCCTCGCAGGGATTGCAAAACAATACCGTACTCTCTGTCGCTTTCGATTATAGGGGCAGTATTTGGCTCGGTTTAGACAATGGCGTGAGCTATGCCATGCTCGGTGCTGCTTATAGCAATATCGTGAGCGAGCGCAACAGCATCGGTACGGGATATACTTCATTGCTCTTCGGCAATCATCTGTATCTGGGTACTAACCAAGGTCTCTATATGGACACTATGCCACTGGGACGGCAACTGCAATCGCAAAAGCCTGTGGCTGTGGGTGGAATCGTAGGGCAGATTTGGTGCATAGACCGCATAGGCGACATTCTACTTTGTGGTACAGACTGTGGCTTGTTCCGAGTGCGTGATGGGCAAGCCACTCTGATAGATGGACTGGATGGTACGTGGCGCTTTTGCCAACTGAAACGTCATCCGGGTTATATTGTTGCCACAGACTATCAAGGTATGGTGTTGCTTAAGAAAGTGGGCGATACCTATCAGATGGCGCATCGTGTGAAGATACCTGTGGATGTGAGTGGTAACCTGTATGAGGACTTAGATGGTACGTTATGGATGAGCAACTGGCTGCATGGCATCTACCGCCTTCAGTTCTCTGCCGATCTCAAAAGCATGCGCCTTTTGGAGACGTTTAATGCCAAGAACCAACTTTTAGTAGATCAAGGCAACAATGTGTGCCGTATAGGAGATAAGCTATATATTTCTTCTGTTGATGGCTTCTACCGTTATGACCATGCTAAGCGAAAGCTTGTGTACGATAAGGTTTTCTCTAAGATTTTCGATACTTATGGCGAAGCTCTCCATCTGCAAGAGACACCTAACCATGACATCTGGGCACAGAAGGTGGGCTATCTCGCTATCGCTCGACGTACCGCCAAGGGCTATGAGGTCGACTCGATGTCATATCGCCCCATCGTGAAGAACCAGCAATTGGGACTTGCCAACATGACAGCTCTCGATGCACATACCTCAGTCATCAATGGCAACAATGGTTTTTATCTTGTGAAGAACCATTATGTGAATCGGCAGAAGGATTATCCTCTTTCCGTAACTCGCATCATTGCCAATAGTGATGGCGATACTTTGGTGTACCGTTCTTCGCTTATGGGAATGAAGGAGGGGGATGTGCCTCATGTCAAGTTGGCAAAGAACTTGAACTCCATACGTATTGAGTTTTCCATGCCAGAGTTTCAAACGGAGGATGCCGTAACTTATCAGTGTCTTTTGGAAAATTATGAAGACCATTGGCGTACGGCAGAAGGCTTCAGCAAGGAGTATTCGCAGCTACCTAAGGGCACGTATGTGTTTAGGGTAAAAGCCTTCAGCCGATTGAGTGGAAAAATGCAGGAGGCTAAGGTGAAGATTACGGTTTTGCCTGCTTGGTATGAGACGTATTGGGCTTATCTAGTATATATAGGTATGTTCTGCTTACTGCTGTATTTTGTCGTGAAGTATTTGGTATGGAGAATCAACAGGGAACTGAAACGCAAGCAGATTCTCAACGAGCGAAAGATGCAGATAGAGATGGCGCAGCGCAAGGCTGAAGTGGCTGAGATGAAGAATGAGCAGTTGCAGACGGAGTTGAAGCATAAGTCGAGTGAACTTGCCAGCTCTACGATGAACTTGATACACCACAATGATATCTTGCAGAGACTGGATGAAAATATGGTTGACCTAGCTGAGTCGGTGCGCCGAGAGGATAAAAAGGCTGTGGTGACGGGCAAGATCTCCACTATACGCAACGATTTGCAGTCGTGTCTGAACAACGATGAGGGCTGGGATAAGTTTGAGGAGAACTTCAACTTGGTATATGATGACTTCATGAAGAAACTTACTGAGCGATATACTACGTTGAAGATGAGCGATCGCAAACTGTGTGCTTATTTGCGTATGGGCTTGAACAGCAAGGATATGGCTTCGTTGCTCAATATGTCTGTCAGGAGTATAGAGACGGCTCGTTATCGCTTGCGCAAGAAGCTACAGCTGGAAGCTGGTGAGAATCTCACAGAGTTTATTCAGAACTTTGGGAAGAATTCAGCCTCATCTGCGTTGCCTTCATCTGATTCTCCTTCGGCTGAAGAGTAGTGGTTTCTTCGTAGAAACATAACTCTTCACATCATACTTGCTCCAGGCGACACCGAAGTAGTAGCTGTATTTTTCGCCATTCTTCAAGCCGCACTTCAAGCCTAGGGTATGACCGGTGGCACCATCGTGCTTCTTGTCGAAGAGCTGGTAGTAGGTGTGGTCAATGCCTTCAGGGAAGAGTACGCCCACGAAAACCTGAGAGTTGTTCACCTCGATGTTATCCGTAGGGTCGGCATAGCTTACGTAATCCTTGGTAAAGGTCTTTGATTCCGTATCTTCCTCGTGGATAGGGAAGCCGGTGGCGAATTGTGGGCAGTAATTAAAAATTAAAGACTTTGTCTCGACTTGATATCGTCGGGACAAAGTCTTTTAGAGATACATTTCTTGATGTTTTTTACATGCTAATCTTTAATGGTTGCATCTTTACATCCTTGCTGTTGGTTCCTATCATAATCTGGAAGTCGCCAGGTTCTATCACGTGCTTCAAATCTGCGTTGTAGAACTTGAGCATATCTGGGGTAATATCAAAGCTTACCTCCTTGCTCTCACCTACTGCCAGATGGATGCGCTGGAAACCTTTCAGTTCCTTTACAGGGCGGGAGATGCTGGCTACCATGTCACGTATGTAGAGCTGCACAATCTCGTCGGCATCGCGGGAGCCATTGTTCTTAACGGTGACGCTAGCTGTAATCTTCTTGCCATCCTGCCATTCGGTAGCCTCCTCATTGCTGATGCCGGCCTCCTGGCTGCTCAGGCGGAAGTTGCTGTACGAAAAGTAGGTATAGCTCAAGCCGTAACCGAAAGGATAGAGCGGACCATTGCTTACATCCAGGCAGTTGCTGGCAAACTTGGCAAACTTCTCATTATCGTCTGCTACAGGGCGACCGGTGTTCTGATGGTTGTAGTAGAGAGGCTCCTGACCGGTAGTCTTAGGCATAGAAGTAGTAAGCTTACCCGATGGCGATTTGTCGCCAAAGATAACATCGCAGAGTGCATCGCCCATCTCTGAGCCTCCAAACCATACATTCATGATGGCTGGTACATGGGCTTTCTCCCAAGCAAGAACCGTAGGACGGCCCGCAAAGTTGAGGAGCACTACTGGCTTGCCCGTCTTCAGAAGTTCGGCAAGCAGTTCGCGCTGTACGTCCGGCATCTCCAGGTTGGTACGGCTACCGCATTCGCCGCTCATCTCGGCACTTTCGCCCATAGCACATACTATCACGTCAGCCTCTTTAGCTATCTTCAGCGCTTCAGCCTTCATCTCAGCCTCGTTGCCCCAGTTGATTGGCTTGCCGGATTCGCCATTTTTCTGCAGTTCCTGATTGCGCCAGATATTGCTTCCCTGGGCATATAATAAGGTGGCTTTTCCGGCAAGGGCATGCTCCATTGCCTCCTTGATGGTGGTATATTTAGATGGTACCTGAGCCACGCTCCATGTACCGGCTATATTGTTTCGGGTGTCGGCAAGCGGACCTATCAGGGCTATCTTTCCTTCCTTCTTCAGTGGCAGGATATTGCCTTCGTTCTTCAGGAGCACGAAGGTCTCTGCTGCTACATCTCGGGCTGCCTGACGGTTCTCTGCGGTATAAATCTCGCTCTTGCTGCGCTTGGTGTTGCAGTAGCGGTAAGGGTCGCTGAACAGGCCCAGTTTATATTTCGCTTCCAGGATGCGGCGGCAGGCGATGTTCACATCCTCCTCGCTCACCTTTCCTTCTGCTATGCTCTTAGCCAGATGCTTTACGAAGGCATTGGAGCACATGTCCATATCGGTACCCGCCTTCAGCGCCTGTTCTGATGCCTCCTTGATGTCTTTTGCCGTTCCGTGCTGCAGAATCTCGGCGATAGAAGCGTAATCGGTAACCACGAAACCGTTGAATCCCCATTGCTTTCTCAAGACATCGGTCATCATCCATTTGTTGGCTGTAGCAGGTATGTAGTCGATGAGATTGAATGAAGACATCACGCTGCCCACGCCAGCCTTCACCACTGCCTCGTAAGGTGGAAGATACTGGTTCATCATGCGCATGCGGCTCATATCTACCGTGTTATATTCCTTTCCGCTCTCAACGCCTCCGTACAGGGCAAAATGCTTCAGACAGGCCATGATGCGGTTGGCTCTCAGAATCTCTTCTGTGCGCATATCCACGCCCTGGTAGCCCTGAGTCATCGCTGCTCCCATCACGCCGCTCAGATAAGGATCCTCGCCATTTCCTTCGCTGATTCGTCCCCAGCGGGCATCGAGTGCTATGTCTACCATAGGAGAAAATGTCCAGTTGATGCCGTCGGCACTTGCTTCCTTGGCCGATACTTCGCCTACCTTCTTCATCGCTTCGGTATCCCATGAGCAGGAGAGGGCGAGAGGGATAGGGAACATCGTTTCGTAACCATGAATCACGTCCATACCTACGAGCAGCGGGATGCCCAGACGGCTGTTCTTGATGGCGATTTCCTGCAGAGCCTTGATCTTGTCGAGCCCTTTGATGTTGAAAACTCCGCCCATGTTGCCCTGGGCGATATCGCTGCCTACCTGAGTATCAAGTGCGCCGCCGGTGGTGATGTCGCCAGCTACCATCAGGTTCAGCTGACCAATCTTTTCCTGTAGCGTCATCTTCGCCATCAGTTGGTCGATATACTCCTTCATGGATAGAATCTTGCCTTTCTTGGTTGTGGCAGTTACTTTTTTCTTAGGGGCTGCGGTATGGGCGAAAGCAGGTGCTGCCATAGAACCAGCCAAAAGAAACGTGAGTGATAAAAGTGCTGTTCTCATTGTTTATTATGTTAATTGTTATTTTTATGTTTATCTTTTGCAAAGATAATAAAAAAGATGATACGATGTGCGATAGAAATGTTAAAATGTGGATGAATTTTTCTTTTTTAGATAGGAATGTGTCTGATAATGAAATGGATAAGAAAAATGGAGAATATATAAAAAGTGGATGCGGTATAGACGAAAAATGCGAAGAAATCTACATTTCTTCTATATTAGATTTTGTCGTTTCCGTTTTTTTTATTACTTTTGCACATGAAACCTCATGAAAATAAATCAATCTTAAACGGAATCAAGTTGATGTATCGCGTAAATGAATTATGGGGAAAGGCATTCTTCTTCCTGCTCTTTGTCTTGATGCCTCTTTCTCTTGCAGCAAAAACAACAGATAATATAGAGCAGCTTTTTCAGAGTCTGGACAACGCTATTGCCCATTCGGCTGATTATGTGAAGGTACGTGAAGCCCGAATTCGCGATTGGGAGCAGAAACTGAAGACCGCCAGGCGGCTAAGCAGTAAGTATGATGCCTGTTTTGCGCTCTTTGAGGAATACCGATCCTACAAGAACGACATGGCGCTGAAATACATCAACCAGTGTATGGAACTTGCCTTCAGAATGGGCGATAAAAAGAAGGTGGAAAATGCCAAGGCGCTGTTTGCTTTCCAGGAGTCGACCACGGGCGATTATTCCGAATCATACGACCTGCTGAAGTCTGTCAATATCGCTGATCTTGATGCAGAGGGCAGGCGCAACTACCTCTGGGCTTGCCAGCATCTGTATGGCGAGATGGCATATTATTCCAACGTTCCCTCTTTGAAGAAATATTATACCGGCAAGCGTAATGCCTATCAGGCTGCAATAGACAGCACATTCAGCCATGATGATGACCTTTATCTGCAGATGCAGGAGGTGAGGGCACGCGATGCAGGCAATATGAAGGAGGCTTTGCGATTGAGCGATAAGCGGCTGTCGATGACGAAACCGGGCACTCATCAGTATGCCATTGTACAGTTTTATCGCGGCTTGACCTACAATCAGTTTGGCGATGAAGAGCAGTTTCTCAGCTGCCTTTTGCGTTCTACTATCTGCGATGTCCAGTTGGCTGTGATGGACCAGGGGTCGCTCTGGGAACTCGCTAATCTGCTCAATGCCGAACCGGGCGAGCAGAAGCGCTCTCATGAGTATATCAAGTTTGCCTGGAAGTCGGCTACCATTTTCAATACGCCTATCCGCAGCCGCCAGATCATGCCTGTGCTCACGCAGATTGAGGAGGGCTATCAGAAAGAACTTTCAGCGAGCAACCAGCATCTGCGGCTCATGGTAGCGTGTTCAGCCTTGCTTCTCTTTGTGGTTATGCTTTTGCTCTACTATGTCAACAAGCAGCGCAAGCGCATTGCTGCGGCCCATCATAAGCTGAAGGAAACCAACCATGCCTTGCAGTTGGCAAATGAGCGTCTTAACGAGATGAACCATTCTCTTAACGAGATGAACCAGTCACTCAACGAGAGTAACAAGATGAAGGAAGTATATATTGGTCGATTCCTGCGCCTTTGTGCCATCTATGTCGACAAGATAGATACCATGCGCAAGCGAGTAGTGAAACTGGTGAAGGCTAGAGAACTCAACAAGTTGCTGGAGCAGATGCAGGCTGGCGAGGCCTACATGGGCGAGCTGTATGAGTATTTCGATTCCGCCTTCCTGAAGCTCTTCCCTGACTTTGTTGAGGAGTTCAATGCCCTCTTGAAGCCTGAAGAGCGTATCGTGCTCGAAGATGACAGCCGTCTTTCTACCACCCTCCGTATCTTTGCCCTTATCCGTCTGGGCATCGAGGACAGTTCTAAGATTGCCGAGTTCCTTCACTATTCTGTGAACACTATCTATAATTATCGCGCCAAAATCAAGAATAGTGCCATCTGTGACAGGGAAGAGTTCGAGCAGCGTGTGAAGCAGATTGGCATGAAATAAGCCTTTCTGGGCGTATGGCGCAAACTTGCGAAAATTCAGGAGTAAATGCTGCAGATGCCCATGCGCCCTGTTTTAGGGTGTCAAGTGGGTTAATCTTCTGATAATCAGGAAATTGATATTTTGGAAAATCCCCGTTTCTACAAGTTTGTCGATAGGATGAAAAGCAGGGGAATACAATAAAAGTTTGTTACGGCGTTTTACCGTAACAAACTTTTATGCGTTATATTTATTTCTTCCCTCCGTTCAATTTCTCAGAATCGAATCATTCTTTTTAAAAGAGCTCGAAGGCTTTCTTGAGCTTCAGGTTATCGGCTGCATTACCAACAAGAGCCTCAAACTTTCCGGCTTCAGCCTTCCAGGATGAAGATGCCTCATCGTAGAAACTGAGGGCCTCTTTGCTGATGGTGATGCTGATATCCTTGCTCTCACCTGGCTGGAGATAAACCTTCTGGAATCCCTTCAGCTCCTTTTGAGGGCGGTCTACTGATGACTTGACATCGTGGATGTAGAGCTGAACCGTCTCGGCTCCGGCACGCTTACCTGTATTCTTTACGTTTACGGTAAAGGTGATTGTGCCGTCCTGCTTCATCTGCATCTTGTCGCTGCGGAGATTAGAGATGGCAAACTGGGTGTAGCTCAAGCCGTGACCGAATGCAAAGGTAGGCTTGATGCGCTCCTTATCGGTCCAGCGGTAACCTACATAGATGCCTTCCTTATATTCCTCATCAATGATGTTGCCCTTCGTGCTGGCTCCACCTTCCTGACGCCAGGTTCCCGGATAGGTATTGAGTGCATGAGCACCTGTTTCCTTCAGCGAGTTGACCCATGTAAACGGCAACTTGCCGCTAGGGTTTGCATCGCCTGTAAGGATGCTTGCAAGGGCTTCGCCGCTCTCCGAACCGATGAACCAGCCCTGTACGATGCCGGCAACCTTAGCCTTCCAAGGCATAGCTACCGCATTGCCCGAGATGTTGACATAAACGAAGTTTTTGTTTGCCTTAGCCAAAGCCTCGATCAGCTTATCCTGATGGTATGGCAGCTCATAATGCTTGCGGTCGTGCCCCTCACAGTCCTGAAAATCGCTCTTGTTCAGACCGCCAAACATGATGACATAGTCGGCAGTCTTGGCTTTCTCTACGGCTTCGGCTATCAGTTCAGCCTCGCTGCGCTTGTCTTCCAGGTTCTGACCGGTTGTAACGCCATTGTAGTTGCCCGTTACATCGCCCACATATCCGCGGGCATAATCTACCTCGATGCCGTCCTTGCCCAGGCGCGTCTTCAGACCATCGAGAGGCGAAATCTCGCGCTGTACCTTGAGCGAAGAAGAGCCTCCGCCTACGGTCATCATCTTGATGGCATTCTCGCCCACTACCAGCACGCGCTTAGCCTTCTGGGTGTTGATAGGGAGCACATTGTTCCTGTTCTGGAGCAATACGATGCCTTCCTCAGCAATCTGTCTGGCTGCTGCATAATGGTTCTCGGAACAGAGGAAACCATGAGGGCGGTTCGGATTCATCGTGGTGCGATAGAAGAGGCGCAATACGCGGCGCACCTTATCGTCCAGCTCCTTCTGGGTGAACTTGCCTTCCTGTATGGCCTTCATGTAAGGCATGGAGAGATAATAGTTGTCGTAGGCATTGGTAGCGCCCATCGTAAGACCGTCTGTCCAGGTGCCGAACTCCATATCCAGCCCGTTCTTTACAGACTGCTCCAGGTCGTGAGCACCGCCCCAGTCGCTCACCACGACACCATCATACTTCCAGTCGCCCTTCAGAATCTTGTTCAGGGTCCACTGGTTGTGGCAGTTGTGCTCATTCTTATATAGGTTGTAGGCTCCCATGATACCCCATGTCTTACCCTTCTCAACAGCCGCCTTGAAAGCAGGGAGATAGATTTCGTGGAGAGCACGGTCGCTGACGATTACGTTGACCTGATGGCGGTATTCCTCATCGTTGTTCAGGCAATAGTGCTTTACGCAGGCTGATACGCCCTTAGACTGTAATCCCTGGATATACGGCACAACCATGATGCTTGCCAGGAACGGATCTTCGCCCATATACTCGAAGTTGCGGCCGTTGAGGGGCGTGCGGTAGATGTTGACGCCAGGACCCAGGATCATGTCCTTGCCGCGATACAGGGCTTCTTCGCCCAATGCTTCGCCATAGATGCGGCTCATCTGCGGATTCCATGATGCGGCAAGACAGGTGAGGGCAGGAAAGGCTACACAGGAGTCGTTGGTCTGACCAGCCTGTTCCCACTCATCCCACAATACGTCAGGACGCACTCCGTGAGGTCCGTCATCCGTCCAGAAGTCAGGAAATCCCAAGCGTGGTACACCGGCTGATGAAAACTTGCTCTGAGCATGGATGATGCGTATCTTCTCTGCCAGCGTCATGCGAGAGATGGCATCATCGATGCGCTGCTCTACCGGTTTGGTCTGGTTGAGATAGACAGGCAATTGTCTGGTAGTCTGCTGTGCCTGAGACGGAGCGATGGCTGCCACAGACACGACACATGATAAAATGAACTGTTTCATAAGTAATATTTATTATGGTTTGTTTATTTCTTGCAGTTGTTTGTTATGCACACCGCCTCTCACGTTTTTTGTGCGTTTAGGCGTATATGCTCATTCATCTGCAAAATTACTAAATAAATAATGAAAAAATGGTGGGTGATAAGTGAAAAGTGGATGGGTGCAAAAATATAGCTTTTGTAAGTTGTTGATAATGAGAAGTATAATGAGCGATGTGCGTTATTGAAAAGTGGCAGAGTGTGAACACTGAAATATACTGATATAAAGTTTCAGGGGTGTTCTAGCCTCATTTTCTCCATTTTACCCCATCCACTTTCGTATAGTTGTTAAAAATAGATAAGTATCTGAAAATTAACGATATAAGTTGTTTGAAGCAAGTATTTTTCCCACTTATCTGTTGAAGGGGCTAGGAATTATCAAAAAATCATATTATATTTGCAATCGGAAACACGGCTTAACGCATTTTAGGAAATGCACAGCCGCACAGTCTTATACATTATTATAATAGAGTGAACTAACAAATAGATATTTTTCTAAACTAATAATCGAATATGAAAACAAAAAGTCTATTGCTGGCGACTGCATTATTGATGTCGACGTCAGCGCTCGCACAGAAAAACACCTTCAAAGGTGTCGTGTTGGATGACCTGGGTGAACCCGTTATCGGAGCCACCATACAGGTTAAAGGCGTCAAGGGTGCCGGTGCAATTACCGACCTTGATGGTAACTTTGTCATTGATGCAGATGCTAACCAGACCTTGGTTATCACCTACATTGGCTACAAGGATGCAGAGATTCGTCCTTCAGCCAACATGAAGATTACTCTGAAACAAGACGACAAGGCTTTGGACGAAGTGGTTGTTGTAGGTTACGGTGTTCAGAAGAAGAGCGTGGTAACTGCAGCTATCGCCAAAGTGAGCACCGAAGATTTGGTTGGCAAGAGCCCAGTGCGTGTTGATAACGCATTGAAGGGTCTGGCTGCCGGTGTCAACGTAACCTCTTCTTCAGGTCAGCCTGGTGAGGGTTCCAAGGTTCGTGTACGTGGTACAGGTACCATCAACAACTCTGACCCTCTCTATATCGTAGACGGCATGCCTATCGAGGGTGGCTTGGATTATCTCAACCCTAGCGACATCGAGAGTATCGAGGTGCTGAAGGATGCCGCTTCTGGTGCCATTTATGGTGCACGTGCAGCCAACGGTGTTATCCTTGTTACTACCAAGAAGGGTAAGATGGGCAAGGCACAGATTAACTATAACTTCTCTTACGGCTGGCAGAGTGCATGGAAGAAGCGTGATGTAACCAGCGCTACCGATTATGCAATCCTCCAGAATGAGCGTGCCGTAAACGGCGGTCAGGCTCCTATCTATGCCGACCCGTACAACTTAAAAGATTCCAATGGCGCCCCAATCAATGGTTTCGGTACCGACTGGCAGGACCTGGTATTCAATGACAATGCACCAGTGCAGAATCATGAGGTATCTATCAGTGGTGCATCAGAAAAAATCAACTACTATCTCTCTATGGGCTATTACAAGCAGGAGGGTATCGTAGGCGGTAACTACGGACAGAGCAACTATGAGCGCCTCTCACTCCGCAGCAATAATATATATAATGTATTGGATGCATCGAAGGAGCGCAACTTCCTCAACAAGCTCGATGTAACCGTCAATATGGCATATACACGTGTCAAGAGCACCGGTATCTCAACCAATTCTGAGTTCGGCTCTGTGCTTGGCAGTGCCCTCTATATGGCTCCAACATTGGCTCCAACTGTTACAGATGGGAATGTAGCAAAGTCTTATTATGACAAACTAGAAGATCCAAACGTTTATGATAGTGAAGGAAAAATAATAGGTACACGTGATTATTATGATATTCCTCGTGATGCCAATGGCAACTATTATACCATTCCTGGTATGGCAGGTACCTATCAGGAAATGAACAACCCATTGGCTATGATGAGTATTCCTGCAGCCAAGAACTGGTCACATAAGTTTGTGCCTAAGTTCTCCATCGACCTCCAGTTGTGGGACAACTTGAAATATCATTTTACTTACAGTGCCGACCTCAGCTTCTGGGGTACAGACAGCTATGTGGCTTCTAAGTACTACTTGTCTGGTAATAACAAGCAAACCCACACCTCAGCTACCAAGAGCTCTAGCAAGGGTATCAACTGGCAGGTGGAGAATACTTTGACTTACGACAAGACCATAGGTAAGCATAGTTTTGCTGTGGTGTTAGGTCAGAGTGCCATGAAGAACAAGAGCGATTACCTAGGTGGTAGCCGTTGGAACTTGGTGAATGTAAACAAGCCTTCTATCGACTATGCAACAGGTAACTATGTGCAAACTATCGTTACTGATAAAGAAGGAAAGATAATCTCTGTAGGAACTCCTACCATTCAGCACTCTGTATATGGTGGTAATAATGTGGTTCATACCATTTCTTCTCTCTTCGGTCGAATCAGTTACAACTATGACGAGAAGTATATGTTCCAGGCAACTGTACGTCGTGATGGATCAAGCCGTTTCGGAACCAATAATAAGTATGGTACTTTCCCATCTGCATCTGTTGGATGGAACATCATGAATGAAAAATTCATGGAGAGCACTCGCGACTGGTTGAGCAACTTGAAATTCCGTGCCAGCTGGGGTAAGAATGGTAATGATAATATCGGTGATTTCCGCTACACGGTGCTGACATCTATGGGCAACAATGTACTCTTCGGTAAGAATGCCACCAAGTTTAATGGCTCTAAGGCGAATGCTACAGCCAACCCAGACTTGAAGTGGGAGGAGAGTGAACAGACTGATATCGGTTTCGACTTCGGCTTCTTCGGCAGTGCATTGACCTTCAGTGCCGATTACTATGTGAAGAAGACCAACGGTATGTTGATTACCATGCCTATCCCAAGTTATGTAGGTGAGACAAAGCCTATCGGCAATGTGGGTGATATGAAGAACTCTGGTCTTGAGTTTGAACTCGGCTACAAGTGGCACATTTCTGATGCTCGCTTCAATGCCAAGGCTAATGTAAGCTACTTGCACAATGAGTTGACCAACCTTGGTAATGACACTGGTTATATTGACCTCGATAGCTTCCAAGGTCTTTCAGGTGGTGGCACCCGTGGTAGCAATGGTCAGCCTTTCCCATATTTCTATGGTTATAAGACCGCTGGTGTATTCCAGAACATGGATGAGGTGAAGGCTTATGTCAACAAGGATGGTAATATGATTATGCCAGATGCACAACCAGGTGATGTCCGCTTCGTTGATGTGAATGGTGATGGTAAGATTAGTGCAGACGACCGTACCAATATCGGTAACGGCACACCAAAGTGGACCTTCGGTTTCAACCTTGGTGCTGAGTGGAAGGGATTCGACTTCAACCTCTTCCTGCAGGGCGTGACAGGTAACAAGGTGTTTGATGCCACTTATCGTACAGATGTCTACTCAGGTAACTTCCCATCTTGGATGCTGAGCCGTTGGACAGGTGAGGGTACATCCAACAAGTATCCTATCTTGAAGGCTGGTGATGCAACCAACTGGCAGGTATCAGATCTCTATATTTGTGATGGCTCTTATCTCCGCGTGAAGAATATCTCATTGGGTTATACTTTGCCAAAGAACTTGACCCAGAAGCTCTCCATCAGCCGTTTACGTTTCTATGTGATGGCGGAGAACTTGATAACGTGGACAAAGTATTGGGGCTTCGACCCAGAAATTTCTTCTGGTGGTACCTCTCTCGGTGTTGACCGTGGTATCTATCCACAAGCACGTACCTACACCATCGGTTTCAACCTTTCATTCTAAATGTAGAACATCTTAAAACATTGACAATTATGAAGACAATGAAATATATAGCACTCGGTGTGATGGCAGCCAGTATGACCTTGGCAACCACATCTTGTAGCGACAACTTCCTTGAGGTAGAGAACCCATCGGGTGAGCCTCTGGAGGAATATTATACCACAGATGAGCACATCAATGAGGCTTTGAATGCTGCTTATGACCCTATCCACTGGCCAGATTGGGGATTGGGACAGTATAATGCTCTTAATATCGACGCCGAAATCATGGGCGATGACTTCTGGGTAGGAGGTAGTGACAAAAATGATAACCAACATTGGCATATGCTGTTTAACTTTGAGGCGAATGCTAGCCATACATTGAGTTCACTTTGGACAGTTGATTACTCTGGCATCAAGCGTTGCAACGACCTCTTGAAGTATATTCCTTGGGCCGCGGGTAATCTCACCGCAGAAAATAAGGCTTCCTATGAGATGCAGGGACGTGCCCTCCGAGTATATTTCTACAACAACTTGTGGCATTACTTCGGAAATATCCCTTTCTATCTTGAGAATTTGAGCATTCCATATACAGCTCCTCAGTTGAAGGCAGACGAGGTGTATGATAATCTCATTACCGAGCTTGAGGCAGTCATTGACTCTAAGGTTTTGCCTATGCGTTGGGATGACAAGAACTGCGGTCGTATGTCTCAGGCGATGTGCTACATGATGTATGCCGAAATGGTAATGTACAAAAACGATAAGACCCGCTATCCAAAGGCATTGCAATATATGCAAGAGATTATCAACGACAAGAGCGAATATGGATTGATGGATAATTTCGCCGACATTTGGAAGGAAAGTGGTGAATGGTGCAAGGAGTCAATTTGGGAAATCAACTACGAGGATGGTAACAACGAGCGTGGTTGGAGTTCTCCATTGGCTATCGGTGGCACAATTCTTCCTACTTTGATTTCACCTAATGCATGGCCAGGTGGTGATGGCTGGGTGAAGCAAGCCAGTGATGGTTGGGGCTTCTTGCCTGTAAGACAGGAAACATACGACTTGTACTCTGACAATGACACTCGTCGTGCAGCTACTTGCTGGGATTGTCGTGGAATGGGTACTGATGGTGATGCTGATGATACGCATTATCATAAGCGCTATCAAGATACAGGTCTTTGGTTGGCTAAGTACCGTCCTTTTACTGAGAACAATGCCGATGCAGGTTTCGATACCAATCTGAACTATAACAACAACTATCGTTTCTATCGAGTAGCCGAAGCTTACTTGAATGCAGCCGAGTTGTTGCTTGAGACAGGTGGCGATGCTAATTTGGCAAAGGATTATGTCAATGCCATCCGTAATCGTGCTGGTGTTGCACAAAAGACCAGTGTGACTGTAGACGATGTTATCGAGGAACGTCACTTAGAGTTTGTTGGTGAGGGCAAGCGTTATTTCGACTTGGTTCGTACTGGTAAGGCTGCCAGCGTCTTGACTCCTGATAAGTATGGTTATCGTACAAATTCTTGGACAGAATCAAAGAAGTATATTCCTATCGCTCAGGCAGAGCTTGATTCCGATCCTGCTTTGGTTCAGAACGATTATTAAAACTTATTAAGGTAGAGGAACAATAGTTCCCTCTACCCCCTAATAAAATATTAACTTTAAGATTTCGACAATATGAAAAAGATATTTCTAAATATGGCGCTCGCCCTCATGGCTGTGCTCATGCTAGGTGCTTGTTCTGCCGAGGAGTTTTCGGGAGCAGACAAGAGTCAAATTCCTACCATGGAAGGAGTGAATGTAGATTGGCAGGTGGACGAGGAAACGAATACTGTTACAGCTTCTGTTAGTGACTTGAAGGGTAAATATCCTCTCTGGTATATTTCTTGGAATAATGCCAAAGGCGATAAGCAGTCAATTTATTCCACATTGCCTACTTTGAGCAAGCAGTTTGTCAGCGCAGGTACTTATACCATCTCTTTGCGTCTTGGCAATCGAAATGGTTTCAGTTCTGATGAGGTGAGCAAGACAGTTACTTTCACCAAGTCACAGGTAGATTGGAGTGCTGTAACTTCTAAACTCTGTGGTACAGCAGAAAAACCTAAGGTATGGCGTATCGACCGTAAGGCTGCTGGACACCTAGGTTGTGGTCCTTCAGGTTCTGCCGGTACAGCATGGTGGTCGGCTGCTGCTAACGACAAGAAAGATTTCGGAGTCTATGACGACCGAATCATCTTTACTATGGGTGGCGAGACAGGAGGTCGTTATAGCTACAATCCGGGCGAAGATGGCAAAATGTATGTAAACAAGGGTACAACCATTTGGGGAACAGGTGCTGCTGAAGACTTCGATACTGATGTTCAGAAAAATGAGACATCATTCTCTTTAGAGTCTGATTTCTACACACCTGAAGGTGCAAATGAAGAGGTACAGGCCAACTACATCGTTTTGGGAGCACAATCTTACTTCCCTTATATTTCTGACGACTCGCAGTATAATAATGGTAAGTATCGCATCGAGAGTATCACTGCCACCAAACTGGAATTGGTTTTCGATGTTCCTGGGGCTATAGCTTGGCATTTCATCCTTACAAGCACAGAAGACAAGCCAGACAATCCTGATGCTCCAGAGGCTATAGTTGATTGGGATTATAATTCTGAAAACAATTTATGGAAGCCATTCATGGGCATAGAGCCTGCATCATTTTTCTATGCTCCGGGTTGGGCACAGATTGACAATCCTAAGTTTACTTATAAGGATGGACTCTATACTGTAGAGTTGCCTGCTGCAACATCTGATCAGTGGCAATCACAGATGGCTTTCGAGACAGATTTGACAGCATCTTTGAGTGATACTTACAATTTCTATTGTGTACTCAACTCTAGTGAGGATCATCCTGGTGTAACCGTTAAGTTGACAGAGACTGATGAAAAGAATGAGGCTGGAGAAACTATCAAAAAGCACGATGACAACTTCTTCTTCGCTGATCGTGTGAAACTAACAGCAGGCGAAGATTATGTCTTCAAGAAGGAAGGTGTAGTCTTACCAAAGAACGATGCCCACGCTTTGAGTTTGGTATTCGACTTCGGAGGTAATGCTGCCAATACTGAAATTTCTGTTGGTAAGATTTACCTTGAGAAGGTAAAGAAGTAATATTGAAAGTTTATATTTGTGAGTCTATTATTAGTAGTAGACTCACATTTATATCATCTTGAACTTTCTATAATAATGAGTCCACTTGAAAAAGTCAGAGCACTATCAAATTGAAACTTAGATAGGTGATAAGCAAATGAACCCCATACGTTATTTGCCTACTTGTACACCTTTTAAAGTTCAAAATTGAAAAACTTTGTTCTTTTGCTTACGGACTGTAATTAAAATTTTCAAGCCACTTTTTCAAGTTGGCTCAAAATAAAATTATTGATATGGGAAAATTTAAATTGTTTGCCCTCTTGATGTCTCTTTGCCTGCTCTCATGCAGCAATAGTTCATCGGATGATGGAGGTCGTACAGATGACATGACGCTCTCTTGCTCTCAAACGAGCATAGAGGCACCTGCCAATGGCGGCACGTACACGGTAGCAGTGGCATCTTCGACTGGGGGATGGACAGCAACTGCCGACGAAAACAGTAACAGCTGGGTGAAAGTGAATGCCTCGAACACCGACAAGGCTACGGGCATCATTTCCGTAACCGTGGACGAAAACACAGGCAAGGAGGCTCGCAATGGTGCCATCAACGTGAAACTTGGCAGCAAGCAGGTGAGCATCTCCGTGACACAGGCTGGAAAACAGGTTACTCCTATTGAAGGGGGCGAAATGGTGATTCCGGAAGGTTACAGACTTGTTTGGAATGATGAGTTTAATGAAGGCTCAGAGTTGAATAGTACCGATTGGCGTCATGAGGTGAAGAAATCGGGCTGGGTGAATAATGAACTTCAGAATTATGTGAATGGCTCTGCTGATGGCAAACGCGTAACAGAAATTGCTGATAACCGGCTTTATATCACCTGTTTCAAGGGCAGCAACGGCAAAATCTATTCTGGTCGTGTATATGCCCACGAAAGTCAGGGCTGGCTTTACGGTATCTTCGAGGCTCGCATCAAATTGCCTAAAGGTAAAGGCACATGGCCTGCTTTCTGGATGATGCCTTGCAACAATGATTTCGGAGCAAATCCTTGGCCTAAATGTGGCGAGATTGATATTATGGAAGAGGTAGGCGTTAATCCTAACTATACTTCTTCGTCGCTCCATACTGAGAAGTTTAATCACGTGATGGGAACCCAGATTACCAAGGAGCGCCTGACTGCGGGTGCTGAAGACGGTTTCCACGTTTATCGCCTGGAGTGGACTCCTGATTATATCAAGACCTATGTAGATGGTAAGGAGCTGCTCAATTTCAACAACGACGGTAAAAATGATGTAGGTTCGTGGCCTTTCAATAAACCATTCTATGTTATCCTCAACCTGGCTTGGGGCGGTGACTGGGGTGGCATGAAGGGTGTTGACGAAAGCGCCCTCCCAGTTCAGATGGAAGTGGATTACGTGAGAGTATTCCAGAAAAAATAAGGCTTGATTTTTTTTAACTATATAAATAATAAGGTCTTAGGAGAAGTCGTATCTGCACTTACTCCTAAGACCTTTTTCTTTTTATTCTGCTTTCAGTCCCATCGACTGGATATATCCCGTCTGAGGAACACAGTTCTTCTGTTTCGCATTCTCAACAAATTCCATCAGCAGTTTCTTGCCCTTTTCCTGGTCAGGGCGTGCCTTGCGGATTCCGTCAAAGCTGCTGCGGTCGGCTTCGGCAAACTTCACGATGATGCTGTCCCATTCTGCCGGTTTTCTGATGCCCATCATGCAGGAATTCTCAATCTTCTTGTATGGCCAGAAAGTGTAGCCGATATTGGCTTTCCGCATGGTCTCGCAGAAATCGGCTTGCCATTTGTCGGTGTTATGACCTATCTCGCCCATATACATCGGCAACTGGGTCTTATCGCGAAAATCGATGAAACTCTGGATGGCTTCCTTCGTAGGTGCACCGCCATATCGGTGGCAGGTATACATGATTTTATCATCAAACTTCCAATCGCTGAAAGGCTCGAAATTGCCATTCCATTGAGAACCTCCGAGTAGGATGATATGGTTGTTATCCACCTCTCTGATTGCCCTGGTAGCCCGCTTGTAGATACCTTCGAGCTTGGCATTCATCTCTGCCTGAAGCTCCTTGCTGAACATGGTGGCTATTGGCTCGTTCATCAATTCATAACCCAATATCACCGGTTCGTCCTTGTATCTCTGGGCTATAGTCTTCCAGATGTCGCAGAAGAGCTGTTGGC
>ULTW01014996.1_pt1 | contig 45462 bp, 40 predicted proteins | sample 1957961 | NCBI WGS metagenome assembly ULTW01 (sample SAMEA4835744, study PRJEB28245) | human gut metagenome | biome: gut microbiome; material: fecal sample | place: Denmark | collected 2008 | reverse complement strand
CAGCCGTACCGGCACAGCCGGTCGATCTGACATACGCTGCGGAGAAGTCGCTGCCGTCGGTTGTACATATCCTCAGCACAAAGAACTCGAAGGTGCAGACCGTGGAGGTGGAGAACGACCCGTTCTCCGACTTCTTCTCTGACCCATTCGGTTTCTTCGGCAATCCACAAGGCAACGGTGGCAAGCAGCGTCGCAGCGTACGCACACCGAAGCAGCAGGGCTCTGGCTCGGGCGTTATCATCTCTGCCGACGGCTACATCGTGACGAACAACCACGTGGTGGCAGACGCTGACGAGCTGACCGTGACACTCAACGACAATAAAGAATACTCGGCACGCATCATCGGCACGGACAAGGCTTCCGACCTGGCACTCATCAAGATTGACGGCAAGAACCTGCCAGCCATAACTATCGCCAACAGCGACGACATCAAGGTGGGCGAATGGGTGCTCGCCGTGGGCAACCCGTTCAACCTTACGAACACCGTGACGGCGGGCATCGTGAGCGCTAAGGCACGCTCGCTCTATCAGAATGGTGTGGAGTCGTTCATACAGACCGACGCCGCCATCAACCCGGGCAACTCGGGCGGTGCTCTCGTCAACACACGCGGCGAGCTCATCGGCATCAACGCCATGCTCTACTCGCAGACAGGATCGTTCAGCGGCTACGGCTTCGCTATACCAACGTCGATTATGAACAAGGTGGTGGCAGACTTGAAGCAGTACGGCACCGTGCAGCGTGCACTCATCGGCATACAGGGTCAGGACGTGAAGAACTATGTAGATGCTAAGAAAGACAAGGGCGAGGACATTGACCTCGGCACAATGGAGGGCATCTACGTGGCTAAGGTGACAGAAGAGAGCGCGGCTGAAGAGGCAGGCATGAAGGAAGGCGATGTCATCACTGCCATCGACGGCAAACCTGTAAACAAGATGGCAGAGCTGCAGGAAGTGCTCGCCAAGAAGCGCCCTGGCGACAAGGTGACTGTAACTTATCTGCGCGACAAGAAGAAGGCTACAAAGACCGTAACGCTGAAGAACGAGAAGGGCAACACACAGGTTGTGAAGAAGGCAGACCTCGACGTGCTCGGTGGCAACTTCCGCGCTATCACGAACGCACAGAAGGAACAGCTGAACATCGGCTACGGCTTGGAGGTACTGAAGGTGAACTCGGGCAGACTGAAGACCGCAGGCATCACAAAGGGATTCATCATCCAGCGCGTGAACGACAACGCAGTGAAGACCATAGACGACTTGCAGAACGCCGTGAAGGAGGCATCTACAAGCAAGGATCCGGTGCTCTATATCCAGGGCGTTTATCCTACGGGCAAGAAGGCTTACTTCGCCGTGCCTTTGGAAGACTAAACAAATAGGAGCCTACGACATTCCTGTCGTAGGCACTACAAGGAAACAACAACATGCCTACGGCAGGAATGCCGTAGGCTCCTAAGGTACATAGCGGAGGACTCGGAAAAAGCCCTCCGCTATTTTTTGCTGTCAATTTAGCATCCGCATCGGTCGATGCAGACATCCGCGTCGGTCGATGCAGACATCCGCGTCGGTCGGTGCAGACATCCGCGTCGGTCGATGCAGAACGAAAAAAAGCAACTACTACATTATTAGTTTTACCAAACAGCAATAAAAATAAGTAGATTAAAATTTGCTGCAACCAATAGAAATAACTAAATTTGCAGAATGATGCGCGTAAAGCGCACCCACCCTTTTAACAATAAAATAATATCAAAAAAAGCAACACTTAATGAGACAACTGAAAATCATCAAATCGATTACCAATCGAGAGAACGCCTCACTCGATAAGTATCTTCAAGAGATTGGCCACGAAGAGCTGATTTCTGCAGAAGAGGAAGTAGAGCTTGCACACCGCATAAAGAACGGCGACCGCAAGGCTCTTGAGAAGTTGACAAAGGCAAATCTGCGTTTCGTAGTCTCTGTTGCTAAGCAATATCAAAACCAAGGCCTCTCACTGCCCGACCTCATCAACGAGGGCAACATCGGACTGTTGAAAGCAGCTGAGAAGTTCGACGAGACGCGTGGCTTCAAGTTCATATCCTACGCCGTGTGGTGGATCAGACAGAGCATCCTGCAGGCAATAGCCGAACAGAGTCGCGTGGTACGATTGCCACTCAATCAGGTGGGCAGCGTGAACAAGATAAAGCGCATACTCAACCAGTTCGAGCAGGAGAACGAACGCCGACCGAGCATCGACGAGATTGCAGAGCAAACCGACATGCCGCACGAGAAGATCGAGGACGTGCTAAAGGTAGATACACACCAGGTAAGCGTAGACGCACCGATGACCGAAGGCGACGGAGCAAGTATGCTCGACTTTATGCCGAACGACTCCGAACCATCGACCGATAACGAACTCGTGATGGAATCGATGCGCGAAGAGATTGCACTCGCCCTGTCGGTTCTCAACGAACGCGAACGCAATGTGGTGGAAGCCTTCTACGGCATCAATCAGCCCGAATGCACAATGGAAGAGATTGGCAACAAATACGGACTCACACGCGAACGTGTACGCCAAATCAGAGAGAAGGCGATACGCAAACTGAAACAGAATACAAAGAACAAGCTGCTCAAGGCTTATCTTGGCAGATAACGATAACACAACGAAAGAAATGAAAATACGCACAATCCTGGCATTGGCAATACTGCTCATGCCGTCGCTTATCTTCGCACTGCAGAAGCAAGAGCGACTCTACGTCTACGGAATAGCCACATCGTTCAACGATTCAACGGTGTACATCACGGATATACAGCAGCTCGACTCGGCTTGGGTAGATGCAAAAACCGACTTTCTGTATAGTCGCAACAACTACTCTTATCAGTTGCGCGAGCACCTAAAAGCCAACGGATGCGCCACACCTACCTGCGTCACCGTCTTCGCTAAGAAACGTAAGCAGATAGAGAAGAAATACATGGCTACAAAGAAGCGCTACACAACCAAGGGACGCTACAACGTGAAATCAATAACAAAACACGACTTTACGTACTCATGTATCGTACCGGATGACAGCGAGCGCATAGATTTGCAGAAAAAGAAGTCGAAGAAGAAATAAATGAACAACATATCTGAATACTGCATCGCAGAACATAACATAAGGGTTGTTTTCACAGCAAACGACAGAAACAGCCCAGAATTGATAGCGTCGTTTGAGCCTTTCAGAACGAAAGGTTCAAACGACGATTTTCTTTTTACACTACACGTAGACGACACGCTAAAACCCATAACGAAAGAACATCGCGAACGCATAGACACCTTCGACACGGGCAACGGCGACACCATCGTCGACCAACTCGACAACGGAGGCTATCAGTACATACTAAAGGACATAGAAGGACGCAGCTGCTGTCTGCTACAGACCAACAAGGATTTCAGCGAAGGCGTGTGCGCACTGAACGGCAACGAACAGATGCGACACTTCGGACTGAACAACGCACTGATGATGCTCTACGCCTTCCGCAGCAGCTTCTTCCACACACTGCTCATACACGCCTCACTCGTCAGAAACAACGGCTACGGCTATGCGTTCATCGCAAAAAGTGGCACCGGCAAGAGCACACACACGCAACTATGGTTGAAGCACATTCCCGGGTCGGACCTGATGAACGACGACAACCCTATCGTGCGCGTCATCAACGGACGCACATTTATCTACGGTAGTCCGTGGAGCGGAAAGACCCCTTGCTACCGCGACGTGAAGGCACCACTCGGAGCCATCACACAGATTACACGTGCCAAGAGCAACAGCATAGAACGCTTGTCGCCAACAATAGCCTTCACATACATACTGCCCGCCTGCTCCACAATGAAGTGGGACAAGACGGTATTCCGCAATACCTACGACACGGTTATCAAGGTTATCGAAACCTCACAATACGTCTATGTACTACACTGCCTGCCCGACAAAGAGGCTGCAGAAGTGAGTTTTAATACACTATCCGCACCGCATCAACAAAACATCACCTCACCATGCCAATCCCAAGCAAACAGTTCAACAACGCACAACTGATACCCCATTTCGTGGAGTTACTCAACCAAGGACACACCGTCACGTTCAAGCTGCGCGGCTTCAGTATGCGCCCCTTTCTTGAGGACGGACGCGACTGCGCGATACTCAGCAAGCACACCACCGTGCATCGTGGCGACGCAGTGCTGGCAGAGATTAGTCCAGGCAGGTATGTGCTACACCGCATCGTGAACATCGACGGCGACAAGGTGACGTTGCGTGGCGACGGCAATCTAAACACCGAACAATGCTCACTCGCCGACATTCGCGGCATAGCAACAGCGTTCTACCGCAAGGGACGAAGCACTCCCGACTACACCTCGGGGCGAAAATGGCGCATCTATTCGGCCATCTGGACACGTCTGCTACCCATCCGCCGCTACCTACTGTTCATATATAGAAAAGTAAAAAAGTAAAAGAGCCCCTCCCAACCCTCCCCATCGGGGAGGGCTTAGAAGGCATAAAGAGGCTTAGTTCGGCTTAAACGCCACCAACCTCAGGCTTAGTTCGGCTTAATAACAATAAAAGAAAACCAAGAAATATGAAGATAAAGAAAGGATTCGTCCTTAGGGACATTTGCGGCGAGAACATAATCGTTGCAGAAGGCAAAGAGAACATCGACTTCACAAAAATCATCAGCATGAACGAGAGTGCTGCTCTTCTTTGGGAAGGCGTAAAGAACAAAGAGTTCGACGCAGAAACGCTCAAAGAGCTGCTATGCGAGGAATACGACATCGACGACGCTACGGCGGAGAACGACGCAAAAGCACTACTCGACAGCTGGATAAAGGCAGGAATAGTTGAGTAATAACAAAAACGGCATATCCCTTGTTTGAGATATGCCGTTTTTTATGACTTCAATATATACAAAAACTTAGTACTTCAGAACCTTGGCAGCCACATTCTTAAACTGAGGCATCGCCTTTCCGATAGAAGCACCGATGTAAGTAGGATCGCAAACCACATACTTCTTTCCACCAACAGTGACGAAGTCGCCCGATACATTCTCGTTGAAGCATACTGCAGTAGCAATATGATTAGGATAATCGAGCAATACGACATCGAGCTTCAGCAGATTGCGCACCAGATACGAATAGAGTACAGAACGATCTTCGCAGTCGCAATACGGATAGTAGAAAAGTTCCTCAACGAAGAACGGCTTCTCATAACCGAACTGCTCTTGGTCGGTAGCGTACTGGAAGCCGGTCTGCACAAAATTGATGAGCAGATTGGCTGCCTCTGCCTCACCCTTTCCATTTACTAATGGTGCGAGTGTTGAGAGCACCTTGCTGGCAACAGACGGGTTCACTTCGGCGTTCACATACACGCTATAGTCGCACTGCGGCATACTGCCATAGAACTCCATCAGCGATTTTGGAACGTCTACAGACACAGCAACCGAACCCGAACGATTCTTATGTACTGAGTTCACCATACCAGCATTAAGTGCTGGAGCATGATTAACCTGCATGTTCAGTTTGCTCTTAGCCTTCGGCGAATCCTCTTGACACATATAGAACTGGCACGACTCATTACTTGTGAGGTTGTAATAGTTGAGTCCGTCCTTTGTAAAGTATGGATGACCATAGACCTGACAATCAGCAGCAACGAATAGAAGCATCTGATTGCGATCGGCACGGCGCGCCATCTTCGACTTATAACCAAGCTCGTTGAGCAGGAATTGCTGCATCACAACTGCAGCGTTCTCATCAGTGCAGAGTGTCTTAGAGGCTTCACGAACGAAGAGGAATATACCCCAATCGTTGAGGTTGAGCTCCTTCTTCACCTTACGACAATCGTCTACCAACGCCTTATAATCGGCCTTGCACATTGCCTCGTAAGCATCAGCAATGGCGTTCTCACGCATATTGCCTATCGAACAAACACCTTTCAACGACTTGTCGACATACACCTTCTGTCCACAGAAGTTCACCATCTGCTTGTCTGCAGAGGCCGTAAAGAGCTCACCCGTAGGTGCTGACGGCTTAGCAGCTGGAGGTACTACAGGAACAACAACAGGCTTGGTTGTTGAAGTTGTTGGTTGAGCGTTTGGACAGGTCGGCTTAGCGTTCGGGCAAGCAGGCTTAGCATTCGGGCAAGCAGGCTTAGCATTCGGACAAGCAGGCTTAGCGTTCGGGCAAGTCGGCTTAGCGTTTGGGCAAGCAGGCTTAGCGTTCGGGCAAGCAGGCTTAGCATTCGGGCAAGACGGCTTAGTTGCTGGAGCAGCAGGCTTAGCGTTTGGGCAAGCAGGCTTAGCATTCGGGCAAGTCGGCTTAGCGTTCGGACAAGTCGGCTTGGTTGCTGGAGCAGCAGGCTTAGCGTTTGGACAGGTCTGCTTAGCATTTGGACAAGTCGGCTTGGTTGCTGGAGCAGCAGGCTGAGGAGTTGGAACTGGAGCTGAGGTTTCAGGCTTTACCACGGGCTGAGGCTTTTCACTCTCGGTGTCCACTGGTTGGCGTCGCTTGTTAGTATTGTCAACCTTCTTTTGTGGCTTGTCAAACGTCACCTTTTCACCTCCATCGATCACTCTTCCCTGAGGACGCTGTTTACTCTCTTTAGTCGATTGTCCTAGAATTTCTTCAATAGTAAGCTCTACGGGAGTGGTATCAGGATCCTTCTTCTCGTCGTACACAACGGGCTTAACAGGCTCAGGCTTAACACGCTTCTCCACGGGCTTTTTAGAGTCGAACTCTTTCCACGGATTGCGCAAGAAACTAATGAATTGCTTGTTTGCATCATCGATAAACTTATCAAACGATGCTATTTCACTATTCACAAAGTCATCGAAATCGTCTACAACTTGTGCCTGAGTCCCCATACAACATGTTGCGCAGAAAGCTAATAATATAAATCTTTTCATTTGTACGGGTTTTATTTTAATGGTTATTATCTAAAAAATCCGAAGAAGAGCAGACAAATCTACCCTTCTCCGGATTGATTACAATATCTTCAAGATATTACTCGTCCATTTCAACAGGGTCGCCGATGAACTCCTCAACCTGCTGTGAGAGATCGTTAAGAGCTGCCTTCTTCTTTGCCTCCTTTGCAGCAAGCTCACGAGCCTTCTTAGCAGCTGACTCATCGATAGTCATATATACCTGGAACTCCTTAGAGCCGCCCTTCTCGCGAACGAGAGTGAAGTGCATCTTAACGAGACCTGCAATCTTTGTATTCACGCCCATCTCATAAGCAGCACCGAACTTATCGATTTCTTCCTCCGACATACCTTCTGCGTCTGAAGACATAAGGCTCTTCATCTTACCAACTACCTGAGCCTTAGCACGGCTTGCGTAGCTTGTGATACCATTCATCATAGCGTTCTCACGACCAATCTTAGGGTTCTTGCCTACAGCAATACCTGTAAGAACGAGGTGATTCTCCTCATCACCCTCTACGTATGTGCGATACTTTGTAAGCGCATACTCCATTGTAGAAGCTGTAGCAAGCAATGACCAACCTGCCTTCTTCCACTCCTTACAAGTCTTCTTAATATCCTTCTTCAACAACTTCGACTGAGCGAAAGCTGCAGATGAACCACAGAAGATAAGTGCGATAGCCAATAATACGTTAAAAATTCTCTGTTTCATAATAGTCAAGTTTTAATTGTTATAAATTTAAATGTTACATATTTCTATTTCATTACTCCCAATTGGTTTTCCATTTCATTACTCCCAGTTGGTTGAGTATGGCAATGCTACCTTTATTGGTTCGATTGCTCCTGTGTCTGGGTTTACTACATTGAGCGTGCCCTTCACAAATCCGAAGTCGTTCTTCTTTACTTGACGAAGCGAATACTCGCCCTGTGCCAGCATCTTTATCTGGATGAGTCCCTTTGTAGAGTAGATTGCGTCAACGTTATCGAAGACGAGTGGCACTGCGATATCAGGCACATTGAGCTCAAAACTCTTCACTGCGAACTTATTGCCGTTGCGGTTGTTCACAGTAAGACGCACTGTTACATCCGTGACTTCACGTTCTGCAGCATCTACCATAGCTGCTGTAAGCAGCACCTTACCCTCCGGTGCGATAGAGAACTTCTGACTGCCAAAGCCACTACCGGCTTCTGTGAGCGAAATCTTATAAGTGAGACGTTTGCCATCAAGACGAAGCATTACGTCAATAGTATTCTCTTCGTCCTCAATACACTCGCTATCATCGTATGTAACGAGGAATGTACCGTCGGTTGTTGGACGCACGTTTAGCTGAGTCACGCTGCTCGACTTCACAGTCGGCAATGTAGACACCTTAACAGGTCTGCCTTTCAGGAGCACCTGACAGCTATATTGTCCACGTTTAACAAACTTACCTGTGAGTGTGAGCGCATCGTAGAGCTGAAGATAGCGCTTCTTCAAGCCTTCCACCTGCTCAAGGCGTACATCGTCGAAGAAGTAGGCCTTCAGAGCGTTGAGCTCAGTAGTAGCAGCTTTGATATCTTCTACCGACTCAATGTTGTCTATCTTCTGTGCCAAAGCCTCGTACTTGACGGTCATCTCCTGGTCGAGAGCCTCAAACTCTGCCTGCAGTGTGCGCTGCTCGCGACGAGAGTAAGGATAAAGCACCGAATACTCGTAGTAGCTCTCGCCCGTCTTCTTGTCCTGAACACGCTGCCAGTATATTCCAGCTATCTTGTTCGACGAGATACCTTTAAGGAAAGGTAAGTTAGCCGACTTTATCTTCGAGAGACGTGTGTATTCATCGCGCGACTGCACGTTGTCGTCCTCCACTATCTCGCTCGACTCATTGCGCTGCGACACGCTTACGTTGCTTGCTACAGAGAGGATGATGCGCTCTGTAACCTCAGCCATTGCCTTCACCTGCGCATCTGCTATGGTATTGGCGGTAACGGTGACAACAAGTGCACTTGGGTTAGCCGTATTGACCCACTCAGGAGCTTTCTTTGCGCTACGCTCCACAACTTTTGTCTGTGCCAATGCTATACAGCATGTGGCTACGAGCAGACATAAAGTCAATGATATTCTCTTCATAATAAGTTGTTTAAATTTTATCGTTAGTATCAGTAAATGTATTGGGTAGTTTTTATTGCCAATCCACCTTCAAGTTACGAATCTCTACATAACCATTGCGCACCTTTAGCTTCATATACGAAATAGTCTCCATCGGATGATCATAATTGACAATGTAGAAGTCGTGCTTCAAATTGACGCGTGCAGGCATACTAACCCATTCGTACGATGAACCATTTGCTATAACAGCTTTGTTCTCGCGTGGAAGTTCTTTACCATTGTCGTCAATAACTACATCCAATGATATATCGCCATTCGCAATGTTCACATTCTGGTTGACATACTCGGCTTTGAGTGTGATGCGTCGTTGTGTAGGCTCACCCTTACAACTGAGAACACGGAACTCGAGGTCATTCATAGAGATTGTTATCTCGCACTTAGGAGCAGCGGGAGCTTCAGCAGGCACTGGTTTCTCCACAATTTTCTCCACAACAACGGGTTTCTCTACCACCTTTTCTACTACGACCGGCTTCTCTACCACCTTTTCAACAATCACAGTGTCTGGCTTTGTTCCCAACTTTGCAAGAATTTGCTCCTGCAGAGCGTAAGCCTGATCATAGCATGGGATATTGGCAGTGGCAGCAGAGAGATAGCTAATAGCTTCTTTGTAACGCTGCTGATTGTAAAGTGCTTTTGCTTTCTGCAATATGAAAGCGCAATTGGTAGAATAGTACTCTTCAATCTTCTTGCGTGCAGTATTGATGAATTGCTTATAGGCAGGGTCAGTCACCTTGATGCCCTTTATCATCGACTTCATAGCCTTATCCTTGCTACCAAGCGATTCGCCCTCCAATTCAATTGATGTGCTGTAATATTCGGCACCATCGATAATGTTCTTGGCAATGAGCACTAACTCGCCTTGTGCGATAGGCACGTCAAGCACGACACCATCCTTAGTAGAGATAATCTTCTCTACAGATATAGTTGGCTCTATGGCAAACACATTATAAAGATCAGCAGCACCAGCTCCATTGCGATCGAACACCTGACGAAGCTTCAAGTCGAGGGCGTTGGTCACAGATGCTGACATACCATCTGCCTCTGCCTTCAATATAGAGAACTGAATATCGGTTTGCGCCATTGCTATCGTTGCAGATAGAAAGAATACAATTTGTAATAGTATTTTCTTCATAAAGTCGGTTATTTAGTTATTTTGAGTACAAAAGTATTAAATATTATAATAAAGCCCAAATTTTTTTTGAATAATATACAAAAATAAGGTGGAACTTTAACAATTCCACCTTATTCTATTATATATAGTATTTTTACTCAATCACTACGAGCGGAGAGTCCTCAAGTACGCTCTCGCCAGTCTTCACGCAGATAGCCGTCACCTTTCCGTCCTTCTCAGCTTCGAGATTGTTAGCCATCTTCATAGCTTCGAGCACAACGACTACGTCGCCTACCTTCACCTCGTCGCCTACAGCAACCTTAATTTCGGTTACTACGCCCGGCAGCGGAGCCTTGAGCGCATTGGCTGTGTTCACGTTAGCAGCACTTGCTGTCTCGCCTTCCTCTGCCTCAGCAGCCGGCTGACCAAGCACTACCTTCTTCTTCTCTGGCTCAGCCTCCTGCTCCATCTCTACCTTGAAGGCCTCACCATTTACGGTTACGTCGGCGATATTGCCCTCAACGTCTTCTATCTGTACCTTGTACTCCTTGCCGTCGATTGTATATTTAAACTCTTTCATTTCTTTTTTATGGTTTTGCTGTTAAACTTAAGAACTTGGCGTTCCACATAGTCTGACGTGGCTGTATGGTGATGAAGCCCGGTTCTTTATCGTGTACGTTGTTGCCCTGATACTCATATAGAGCCATGGCAATGGCAGCATATATATTCTTGTCCATACCTGTATATTTGTTTACTTGTAACCTTGTCTACTTGTTTACTCGTCTACTTGTAAAACAAATTACATCGGCATACAACCATGCTTCTTAGCTGGCAACTGCTGACGCTTTGTAGCGAGCTGTGCCAGACCGCGACAGATGCGGAAACGTGTGTTGCGCGGCTCGATTACGTCGTCGATATAGCCGTAAGAAGCTGCCTCGTACGGGTTTGCGAACTTCTCAGTGTACTCGTCTTCCTTCTCTGCGAGGAACGCCTGAACGTCTTCACCAGCTTCCTTCTTAGCTTTAGCTTCCTTGCCGCAGAGGATTGCAACAGCACCGCTTGCACCCATAACCGCAATCTCTGAAGACGGCCATGCGAAGTTGAGGTCTGAACGCAACTGCTTGCAGCCCATAACGATGTGCGAACCGCCGTAGCTCTTGCGCAGAGTGATTGTAATCTTTGGAACGGTAGCCTCGCCGTAAGCGTAGAGCAGCTGTGCACCGTGCTGAATAACGGCGTTGTACTCCTGACCTGTACCCGGCAGGAAGCCCGGCACGTCGACAAGCGACACGATAGGAATGTTGAACGCATCGCAGAAGCGCACGAAGCGTGCTGCCTTACGGCTTGCGTTAACATCGAGAACGCCTGCGTAAGCAGCCGGCTGGTTGGCTACGATACCAACGCTCTGACCGTTGAAGCGTGCGAAACCGATGATGATGTTCTTAGCGAACTTAGGCTGTATCTCAAAGAACTCGCCGTTGTCGGTGATGGCACCGATAACCTTGTACATATCATAAGCCTTGTTCGGGTCGTCGGGGATAATCTCGTTGAGAGAGTCTTCCATACGGTTGATTGGGTCATTGCACTCTACGCGCGGAGCCTCTTCTGTGTTGTTGCTCGGGATGAACGAGAGCAGGCTCTTTATCATCTCGATAGCCTCTTCCTCTGTCTTTGCAGCGAAGTGTGTCACACCGCTCTTCGTAGCGTGTACCGATGCACCGCCGAGGTGCTCAGCGTCGATGTCCTCGCCCGTAACGGTCTTTACTACCTTCGGACCTGTGAGGAACATGTATGAAGTCTGCTCCTTCATTATGATGAAGTCGGTGAGAGCCGGCGAGTAAACTGCACCGCCTGCGCACGGACCCATGATAGCCGAAATCTGTGGGATTACGCCCGAAGCGAGGATGTTGCGCTCGAAGATTTCGCCGTAGCCAGCGAGGGCGCAGATGCCTTCCTGAATACGTGCACCGCCCGAGTCGTTCATGCAAATAACTGGTGCGCCCATGGTCATAGCCATGTCCATCACCTTGCAAATCTTCTGTGCCATTGTCTCAGAGAGCGAACCGCCGTTGACGGTGAAGTCCTGAGCATATACGTAAACCAAACGGCCGCCTACTGTAGCGCTACCTGCTACGACACCGTCGCCATAGTAGTGCTTCTTTTCCATACCGAAGTTAGTACAACGATGCTTCTTAAACATGTCGTACTCCTCGAACGAACCTTCGTCGACGAGCATCTCGATGCGCTCGCGTGCTGTGTATTTGCCGCGTGCGTGCTGCTTCTCAATAGCTTTTTCGCCACCACCGAGACGAGCCTGTTCGCGCTTAGCGACCAGTTCCTTGATTTTTTCTACTTGTTTGCTCATAATTTTATTTTGCTATTTCTTTGTTCTTTCTTTAGCGTATGAAATCGCGTATACACTATTTATGTGTGCAAAATTACTAAAAAAAGAACAAAGAAGGCTATATCATTGATATAAATTTTGTTACTGCATTATTTCGTTTGTGCCGACACTGGCTTCTGCCTGCCTTACTTCATGCTGTCGTCGACGAACGAGAAGGGCAGCAGATCTTTGGCCGACTGCAGGCTGTAGACTCCTTTTTTGCCGTAGAGCAGCACACGGATGGGTTTCTTGTAGCGGTCTTCCACACCGAGTATCACCTGGCGACAGGCTCCGCATGGACTCACTGGCTCGTCGAGCAGTCCGCCTGTGTTGCGTGCCGCGATAGCGAGTGTCGAAACGGGCTGGTCGGGATAGTTTGCCTGTGCTGCGAAGATGGCTGTGCGCTCGGCGCACGTGCCTGATGGGAATGCTGCGTTTTCTTGGTTTGCGCCTGTTACGATGGTGCCGTCGGCGAGGCGCAATGCTGCTCCTACGTAAAAATTGCTGTACGGAGCGTATGCACCGTTGGTGGCTTCCAACGCACGCTCTACGAGTTCGCGGTCAGCAGTGTTCAGTTCGTCGAGCTGATAGTGCTCAACGCGAATGTTGATGTTTATTTCTTTCATAGTTTAAAGGTGGTGGTGAGATGTTGTTGTGGTGAGGTGGTGAGGTGGTGATGATGGGGTGATGATGGAGTGAGATGGTGAAACCTTACTCTTGCGGATTAGGTTCTTCCGTCTTTTCCTCCTTGAATTCGTATGCTCCCACGTCGGGTCGCTCGTCGCGCGGCATAGCGTTGCGGTCGGTTTTGGTAGCCGTAGCTGGGTCGGCGCGGTCGATAGCCACCGATGTCTTTGCGAGTCGGAAGTCATAGTCCTGCTTGTCGCCGTCCACCTTGCGGAAGTGGTTGGTGCAGACAGAGTCGGCATTCTCTTTCTCCTCGAACACTACGTTTACGAAGTGCGGCAGTTCTTCCTCGTCCGTCACCTCGGGGGTGCGTATCACGCAGTTCTCAAACTTATAGTTGAAAGCGTTCGGTTCTGCGGCATCCTCGCCCGTAGTATCCTTCACGGGCTTTCCGCCCATCATCTCGTCTGCGCTGTAGCCCGTGATGAGCGTGTTGCGACAGACGAACTGCTGCAGCGGACGCTTCAGAGCCGAGAAGTTGAGCGCACTGGCACGGTTGGAGTCGAACGGATAGAACTGTGCCAGCGTGCAGTTGTTCACCTGCACGTCGCCTCCGTCCACGCCCAAGCAGTTGTTGAGCGCATTCGTCAGCTGCGAGTTCTCTACCGTCACCTTCGAATTTTCTACATACAGCGCGTGTCCCTGACAGTTGTGTATGGTAGAGTTGGCTATGGTGAGCGTCTGCCGAGCCACATCCGACGAGTCGACACGCACACCATGGAACGCGCTGTGCAAGTCGGTGAACTCCATAACGTTATCGTACGACTTCTCCAGGAAGTGCACGCCGTTCCATAATCCGCTCATGCGGTCGTAAGGCAGATAGTCGAACATATGGTCGAGTCGGTCGCCACGCAGCGTGACGGGCAGGTCGGCGGTGCCTTTGCATACGAGTCGTCCCTTTACATCGATGCCCGCTCCGTCGTGGAAGAAGAGCGTAGCACCCGGCGCTATAGTGAGCGTAGCGCCCTCCTCTACGGTCATCGGTCCGTAGACTACGAGCGGCTTGCCGGCAGTTATAGTGTAGTCGGTCGTGATAGTCTTGCTGCGAACAAAGTCGGCATCCCACGACCATGCGTTGAGCACCACTTTCTGCTCCACTCCACTCTCGAGTGCGAACACGAGGCGGTCGTTCAGCTCCTTCGGTCCGTCGCCGTGGTTCACGGCTGTAGTCACCTCCACGAACACGCGTATGCTGTCCTTGTTGCGCACCTCTATGTAGTTCGCCTTATAGCCCTGTTCCGGACTCAGATATACGCCGTCTACATTCACACGAAATCCATTCTGGTTGCCACCTTCGAGGCGCACGGATGTGCAGCGCAGCCCCTTACCCGAGCGGTTGCTCACCCAGAAGTCGCGCGTCGACGACGGCACGGTAGAGAATACGGTGTCAATGCGCACCGTGTCGGTAGAGAACGTGAGCAGGTTGTTCGGCGATGTTGTGAAATCGTCGATATCGTCGCATGCGCTTAAGCCGAACACGCCCAGCACACACATTATTATATATATATGAATATGTTTCATCGTAATAGATATAACGCAGAAACGGCGGTTTTATTGTATCTCCAGATACAAAAAAGCGGTTGCATGTGCCAAAGGCGCCATGCAACCGCTTCGTTATATTGTTAATTACTATTGTCTGAGCAAGCTCACTTTTATTTTGTGAGGTTGATCTTGTTGTTTACATTTACAGCCTCTGCAATGGCTGCACAACAAATTGCGAAGATAAATCCGAAAATCATCATAATCTTAATCCTTTCTTTTTTAATTGTTATCCTTACTTGTGTTTTTCTGTGTTTCCCATTTGTTTGCTCCTCAGCGCAACAGTGCTTTCAGCACTTGTTACTTCTTGAGGCTGATCTTGTTGTTTACCTTTACAGCCTCTGCGAGAGCTGCACAACAAATCGCAAAAATAAAACTAAAAATAACCATAATGTTACCCTTTCTTTCTTTAATTCTTACTTTGTTATCCCTAATTACGCTTCTCTTTCTTGCCTTTCGACAACCGTCAGCCGCGCTTCCAGCGCAGCCTCGTCGTTTATTTCTGATGCAAAGGTAGTGCTATTTGTGCTCGCACACAAGTATTAGTTCGTTTATTTTTCAAGTTGTCGTATATTTTTGATGTTAGTCAAGTAGTTGTCGTAAATTTGCATTTTTGTCATATCGCTGCAATACATTTGTAGCCAAAATGGCAGAACTTTACTTTTAAAAGCCCATCTTACTCTTTTGTTTTAGCCCTTTTTGCTCTTTTACTCTTTTACTTTTTTACCTTTAAAAGCCCATTTAAGTCATCGGACAGCGAACGCCGCCCAATCGGGCGGCGTTCGAAATCCGATCGGGCGGCGTTCGCAATCTGATCGGGCGGCGTTCGAAGAACGACGGCAAAAGTTAATAAGGCAGTGTCACTTTGAACAACTCGTTATCGACATGCTCCTTACGTATAACATCTACAAGCTCGGCTACTATGTCCGGATGCGCAGCACTCACGTCGTTATCCTCGTGCAAGTCGGTGGCGAGGTTGTACAGGCGTGGCTTGCCCTTTACGACAATCAGCTTCCAGTCGCCACGACGCACGGCTATCTGGTCGGTCTCGTGGAACTCCCAATAGAGGTGTTCGTGCTGCAGCTGCTTGTAATTGTTGCCGAGAAGTGTCGGAGCAATGGAAAGTCCGTCGAAGCCATCGCCCGCGAGCTTGCGGTTGGTGTAGCGTTTACGGAAGTTCTTCACGCCGGCGAGGTCGCAGAACGTAGGCATGAGGTCGTAGAAGGCGAACTGCAGGTCGCTCACCTCGCCTGCCTTCACGTGTCCGGGCCACCATGCTATGAACGGAATGCGTATGCCGCCCTCGTAGCACTGGCGCTTGAGTCCGCGCAGTTTGCCGTCGCGTCCGAAGAATTCGGGATCGGCACCACCCTCCTCGTGAGGTCCGTTGTCGGAGGTGAAGATGACGAGCGTGTTCTTGTCGAGTCCCTTCTCGCGCAGCTTCGCCATCACCTCGCCAACGTACTGGTCGAGACGGGTTATCATTCCGGCAAACTGGGCGTGGGTATGCTCCACGGCGTTGTAGCGTGAGCCCTCCTGTCCGCCCCACGTCTTGTCGACAAAGAACTTCTTCTCGTAGCCCTCCACGATGCTGTCGTAGGGCTGAGCCAGTTCGGCGTGTGGCAGGGTGTATGTAAGGAAGCCCACGAAGGGCTGCTTGCCGTCCTGGCGGTCAATCCATTCGAGTGCCTTCTCATGAATGATGCGTGCCGAATACTGCTGGCGCTTATGGTAGTCGCGTCCGAACATGGGGTACTGTATGTTCTGCTCCATCACCTCGCGCACTACAGCCGTGTCGCCCATAGAGCGCGAGTAGCGGTTGAGGAAGTTGGGGTAATACAGATGCGCCTGGAACTGGCAGATGTAGCCGTAGAACTCGTCCACGCCGCGCTTGTCGGGCGTAGATGGCGATCCTTCGTAGCCGCCAGCCCACTTGCCGAACACGCCTGTGGTGTAACCGTGGTCTTTTAGCATCTCGGGCAGTATCTTGTGCTGCGGGTCGTAAGGTTCCTGACCCACCACGGCGAAGTCTACATTGTTGCCATACATCACAGTGCGGTCGTTCGACCAGTATTCGCGGTTGCCGCGCACGTGTCCGTGACCCGAATGCTGACCCGTCATTATCGAAGCACGCGAGGGCGCAGACACCGGCGAGCCGGCGTAAGCCTGCGTGAAGCGCATACCCTCCTCAGCCATGCGGTCGATGTTGGGCGTACTGATATAGGGCTGTCCGTAGCAGGCGAGGTCGCCGTAGCCCATGTCGTCGCACAATATAAATATAATGTTGGGCTGCTTCGGCTGCACACGCTTCTGCGGTACCTTTGCTGCCACGAGCGAGGGCACTACAGAGAGTGCGGCGCCCGCTAAGAGAATGTTCTTGTTCATCGCGAAATTTATTGTTTTAGAGTAATCGATTTGTTTTCAATGTATAAAATTACTGCAAATAATCCGAACACCAAAATCATTTCGCAACAAACATATAAATTCAGCCTGATTTACTCCGTTTTTCAAAAAATAAACATTACTTTTGCATATAGATTTTGTACAAATGTACGCATCTTTATTAACCTGAAACACTATAAACAACAAATGAGAGAAAAAATTGACTGCTTTCTGCCCTGCAACGATGTAGCCGAGATTGCCGACTCGATACAGACGCTGAGCCAAAGCAAGACGACACAGCATATTAACCTGCTCGTGAGCGACACAAGCGATATCTGCGCGTGCAGCGACACGGACAGCATCAGCAACTGCACCGTGATAACCATCGACGGGCTCACTTCGACAAAGACACTACTCACCATCGAGGAGCATACGGATGCCGAATACGTGCTACTGAGCCTAAAGCACACACCTGTGAATCTCGGACTGCACGCTCTCGAACGACTGCTGCGCGTGGCTACCGACAGCAACGCCGGAATGGTGTACGCTGACAGCTACATACAGAAGGACGACGTGCAGGAGAAGCATCCCACCATCGACTATCAGACGGGTAGCATACGCGACGACTTCGACTTCGGACAGCTCGTGCTAATACGCGCGTCGCTGCTGCACGAGTACGCAGCAAAGCAACAACTGACCGACTACAAGTGGGCTGGCTTCTACGACCTGCGCCTGTACATCAGTCGCAAGGCGCAGATATTTCATCTGAACGAATATCTGTACACACAGGTGGAGACCGACTCACGCAAGAGCGGCGAGCGACAGTTCGACTACGTCAATCCGCGCAACCGCGAGGTGCAGATAGAGATGGAACAGGCTGCCACAAAGCACCTGGACAAGATTGGTGCTACGGTAGACACATCGAAGTACACCAAGCCCGACTACAGCGAGCAAGACTTCACGTTCGAGGCATCGGTCATCATACCCGTGTTCAACCGCGCGAAAACCATCGCCGACGCAGTCAGTTCGGCTCTCGCGCAGAAGACCACATTCAAGTATAACGTAATAGTGGTGGACAACCACTCCACCGACGGCACTTCCGCAATACTCGAAGCTGCGGCTGCTGAGGACAAGCGACTCGTACACATCGTTCCGGAACGCACCGATCTCGGTATCGGCGGCTGCTGGAACGTGGCTATCGACGACGCACGCTGCGGACGTTTCGCCGTGCAGCTCGACAGCGACGACCTCTACTCGTCGCCGCAGACCTTGCAGCGCATCGTCGACGAGTTTCACAAGCAGGGGGCTGCAATGATTGTGGGCTCTTATCGCATGTGCAACTTCCAGCTCGAAACGCTTCCTCCCGGACTTATCGACCACAAGGAGTGGACCGACCAGAACGGACCGAACAACGCGCTGCGCATCAACGGACTCGGCGCGCCACGCGCCTTCTTCACGCCTATCCTGCGACAGATACAGTTCCCGAACACGTCGTACGGCGAGGACTACGCCCTCGGACTTGCCTTCAGCCGCAAGTATCGCATCGGCAGAATCTTCGACGAGCTGTACCTGTGCCGCCGTTGGGACGGAAACAGCGATGCCGCACTGAGCATTGAGCGACAGAACGCCAACAACCTGTACAAGGATCGTCTGCGCACACTCGAGATTGCGGCTCGTCAGCAGCTCTCCGAAGGTACTGCGGATGCTTCGGCAGACAGTTCGCTGCAACGTTTCTTCAACCGTCAGTTGGAGGTATGGGAGGATGCACGCCAGCACTTCCACGACCTGCGCAACGTGAAGACGCGCGAGTTGGCGTGCGGAGAGATTACGCTGAAACTGCAGTTCAACCCTGCACGCATCGTGTCTACAGGCGCGAACATCGACCGCAAGACAATCGCTGAGCGTCCGTGCTTCCTCTGCGAGCAGAACCGACCGAAGGAGCAGATGCAGAAACAGGTGGACAAGAACTTCACGCTGCTCATCAACCCCTTCCCTATCATGCCGCAACACTATACTATACCGCTGCGCACACACCGTCCGCAGAGCATCGGCATGAACTATGGCGAGATTTACCGACTGCTCAACGCCTACCCCACGCTGACAGTATTCTATAACGGACCGAAGTGCGGTGCATCGGCTCCCGACCACATGCACTTCCAGGCAATCTGCTCGGGTATGCTGCCGCTGCAGACCAACTGGCCCCGACTGAGCCGAGGCAGCGAGGTGCTGCTGAGCAAGGACGAGCGTGGTGCGGTGGCTGCCGTACGTGACTTCGCCGTGCCCGTATTCTCTATACGCACCACCGACCAACACACGGGCGAACAGCTCTTCCGCAAGCTCTATTCGGCACTGCCGATGCACGGCGGCGAGACCGAACCGATGATGAACATTATAGCATGGCGCGACGGCGACGACTATCAGGTGGTGGTGATACCACGCACGAAGCATCGCCCCGACTGCTACTTTGCCGACGGCGAGGAGAAGCGTCTCGTCAGTCCGGGCTCGCTCGACATGGCGGGCTTCATCGTCACACCACGCCCCGAAGACTTCGAGACGCTGACCGCAGAAGAGGCTATAGCTATACTGCAGGAGTGTGGCATGAGCGAAGCTGCCTTCAACGAGGCGGTGGAGAAATTGCACACACTGGCAGCCGAAGCCCCGTCCGCTAACACCCACTTCGCTGGCAAGCAGCCGATGGTGTCGGTGGGCATCGTGAGCGGTGCGAAGATTTCGTTCTCGCTCAACAAACCGTACATGGCTAAGGGTAACCTGATTGAGGGCGAGCAGGTGGTTGAGTTCCATGAGGGTGGCATCCTGTGGAACGGCAACCAGTATCGCGAGCTGACCTTTCATCCGCAGCAGAACGATGCCTCGTTCTCACTGCACGACGTAACAATCGGCGTGAATTTCCACTGGGAACGTCAGGAGACGCAGACCTTCCTGGGCACGCTGCGCCTCGTGGTAGACTCCGACTGCGTATGTGCTATCAACGAATTGCCAGTGGAGTCGTATCTGGAGAGCGTCATATCAAGCGAGATGAGTGCCACATCAAGTCTCGAACTACTCAAGGCACACGCCGTCATCTCGCGCAGTTGGCTGCTGGCACAGATTGAGCAACGCCACAAGCAGCAGACGGGTGCCGGTGGCAGTGGCTTCTTCTCGTTCATACGCAAGGACGACGAGCTGATAAAATGGTACGACCGCGAGGATCATACCATCTTCGACGTATGCGCCGACGACCACTGCCAGCGCTATCAAGGCATTACGAAGGCTACGAGCAAGCATGTGGCGGAGGCTATTCGTGCCACACGTGGACAGATACTGATGGACAACGACGAGATATGCGACGCACGCTTCAGCAAGTGCTGCGGTGGTGCTACGGAGGAATTCCAGTACTGTTGGGAGAACGTGAAGAAGCCATACCTCATGGCTGTACGCGACACGGCTGACGCAAGCTCTTGCGGATGCAACAACACCGCAGCAGCCGAACTGCCCGACCTTACCATTGAGGAGAACGCTGAACGCTGGATACGCACCGCACCGGAGTCGTTCTGCAACACCGACGACAAGAAGATTCTCTCGGAGGTGCTCAACGACTACGACCAGGAGACTACCGACTTCTATCGCTGGCACGTGACATACACACAGGAGGAACTGAAGAGCCTCATCACAGAGAAACTGAAGATGGAGTTCGGCGATATCCTCGACCTCGTGCCGATGGAACGCGGACGCAGCGGACGCATCTGCCGTCTGAAGATTGTGGGATCGGAGCGCACATTCACCATCGGCAAGGAGCTGGAGATACGTCGCACACTGAGCGATACGCATCTCTACAGCAGTGCGTTCGTCGTAGACAAGGAGGACATCAAGAACGGCGTGCCGCAGACTTTCCGCCTCACAGGTGCCGGCTGGGGACACGGCGTAGGACTCTGCCAGATTGGTGCCGCAGTAATGGGTGCCAAGGGCTATAACTACGACCAAATCCTGCTGCACTACTACCGCGGAGCGGAGATAAAGAGGATATATAAGTAATGGTGAGGTGGTGAAAGGATGTTGAGGTGGTGTGGTGTTGAGATGGTGACATTAGTACATATCTCAACATAACAACACCTCAACAAAACAACATTTCATAACTCAAAATTCAAAATTGCCTTTGGCAATAATTAATAATTAAAAATTAAAAATTAATAATTGAAAAAGACTAATCCGTGGGCATGGATCCCCACATTATATTTCGCAGAAGGTCTGCCCAACGTTGTCGTTACAGCCCTGTCGGTAGTCATGCTGATGCAGATGGGACTGAGCGATGCCGAGGTAGGACTCTACACGGGCTGGTTGGCTCTGCCTTGGGTGGTGAAGCCATTATGGAGCCCGTTCATCGACCTGCTGAAGACAAAGCGCTGGTGGGTGCTCACGATGCAGCTGCTCATGGGCAGTGCGCTGGCAGGCATCGCCTTCACGCTGCCCACGTCGTTCTGGTTCCAGGGTACGATGTTCTTCCTCTTCGCAATGGCGTTCGCCAGTGCTACGCACGACATCTCTGCCGACGGCTTCTATATGATAGAGCTCGACGAGCACAACCAGGCGAAGTACGTCGGACTGCGCAATACGTTCTACCGACTCGCCGTCATCTTCGTGAACGGCGCACTCGTGTCGCTCGCCGGCATATTAGAACACCAACTGAATATGTCGGTGGTCTACACCTGGACACTCATCTTCTACGCGCTCGCGGCGCTCTTCATCGGCATCTGGCTCTACCACTGCCGTATGATGCCGCGTCCTGCCGACGATGTTAGTTCGGAGAAGAGCGTGAATGAAGTGGCACACGAACTGAAGACGATGCTCGCCACTTTCTTCTGCAAGTTCGGTGCGAAGGAGACGGTGTTCGTGATGCTCTTCCTGCTGTTCTACCGCTTTCCCGAGGCACTGCTGAACACGATGACTAAGACGTTCCTCATGCGCCCGACAGCCGAAGGCGGAATGGCTCTGACACCCGAGGAGTACGGACTGGCGCAGGGCACAGTGGGACTCATCGGACTGCTCTTGGGCGGAATCATCGGTGGCGTGCTCGTCAGTCGCGACGGCATGAAACGCTGGCTGTGGCCTATGGTTTGCGCCATTACGCTGCCCGACGTAGTGTACATATACCTCAGCTACACGCTCGACTCCAACCTGTGGGTCGTATCGTCGTGCCTCTTCGTGGAGCAGTTCGGCTATGGCTTGGGCTTCACCGTATTGACGCTCTACATGCTGTTCTACAGTCAGGGTAAATTCCGCACCTCACATTATTCTATATGCACCGGCATCTCATACCTCGGACTGATGCTGCCGGGCATGGTGTCGGGCTACGTTAAGGACATCATGGGCTACAAGATGTTCTTCATCTTCGTGATGGCGTGCTGCCTGATCACGTTCCTCGTGACAGCATTCCTGAAGATTGACCCCGAGTTCGGAAAGAAGAAAATTGACCTCGAGTTCGGAAAGAAGAAATAATGACAGACAAGCAACCAAAAACAACCTACCGCCCACACCGCAGAGGTACAAAGACTCGCTGGTTGTGGCTTCCGTCGCTGATGTTCGGCGACGGAGTGGCTGTGTCTGTGCTTGTACTGACCATGGTAATGCTGCGCCGTATGGGGCTCGACACCGCTGACACCGCACTCGCTATCGCCCTACTCTCACTACCGGTGTTGCTGCGTCCATTGTTCGAGATGGTAGTGACCCACTTTTGGGGCACCACAAAGGTGTGGATACTATCTACACAGTTCATCTCCGCTCTCTCGCTCGCTGCCGTAGCCTTTACGCTGCATACGAGCAGTTGGCTGTTAGGCACGGTGTGCTTCATGCCGTTCTTCGTGTGCTCATCAGTGTTCTACAACATCGCCCTGCACCGCTTCTATATCGATACCTCTCAGAGGGTGCACTTGTCTCAAGTACGCCAACAAATCTCTCAGGGGATGCACTTGTCTCAAGTGCACCAACAAAACCCAACGCCTCAACAAGATACGATGGTGAGATGGTGTGATGGTGAGATGGTGACATTACATTCATCAACACCTCAACACCACAACACCACAACATCAATTATGGCCCTCCTCTTCGGCTGCGGAGTGATGATGATGATAGCTGGCAACATGGAAGTTGTAACGCGCAACATACGCTATTCGTGGAGCCTTGTGTTCTACGTTATGGCAGGCGTGGAACTGCTCCTGTGGCTTTGGCACACCATATTTCTACCCGGTGGCACGCATGGTTACGCCAAGCCGAAGCCGACAATGGGACTGCATCGCGGTGAGTTCAGAATATCCTTGCGTCGTATGCTGAAGCGCAAGGATGACATCACCGCCTTGACATTCTTCGTCCTCTTCCTCCTGCCCGAGACGTTGCTCGCTCTCACCGCCCCACTCTTCCTCATCGCAAAGCCACATAATGGCGGACTGGGCTTATCGCCACAGGAGTTCGCCTTCACACAGGGCACCATCGCCGTCATTGCTATCGCATTAGGCTACACACTCGGCGATAAGGCGATAAAGAAACACGGACTATGTCGTTGGCTGCTACCCTCAGCCCTGCTGCTCGCCGTTCCGGGTGCCGCTCTGCTCTTCCTCAGCTACAACACGGCAGCGCCACTCAGCATCGTAGCCGCAGCGCTGGCTGCGGGTCACGCTACTTTGGGCTTCGCTCTTAGCATGGTGAAGCAGGTGGTGGTGCGCTTCACGCGCAATATGCCCGACAACACTTTGCGCCACGCCATAGCGCGCACGCTCATTGCCACGCCGTTCGTCATCGTTAGCGCATTAGCCAGCCTCATGCTCACCATCGCCGACTATCAGCGCATCTTTCAGCTCGCCACGGAGCTTGCCGTAGTGCCACTGATTGTCAGCGTGTTCTACCTTTATCTTACACACAGACAGCCGCAAGCGGAGTGAAACGATTTCCCAGCTTTCTTCTTCACCTTCTCGCCAAAAATGTGTATCTTTGCATTCTGTATAACACCAGTTGCAACTAACGAAAAAGATAGATAATCATGAGCAATAACAAGCAACTATATATCAACTTCGAAGCCTACGAACGTATGGCAGAGCCGCATAAACAAGAAAAGGCTTCTGCATGGCGTACAGCAATCGGTCTGCAGGATGTGGACGGACTGAAGGTGTCCGACTATCTAAGAGAGACTGCAGTACGCCATATTGAAGGCGATATCACCATTGATGATGTTAGGGAGCGGCTGAAATCTTATTACATCAACAAGACCACACATGACAAGGACGATGAAGAAAAGGAAGAAGCGGACCGAGTTGCAGCCAATATTGCAAAACTGCTGAGCGAAAAGTCGTTCTCGTTTACAGCATTGGAATTTCTAAATATCCACAGACACCTGTTTGAAGGTGTGTTCAAACACGCAGGCGAGGTACGCACTTACGACATTAGCAAGAAAGAATGGGTGCTTCAAGACGACTCCGTTGTGTATGGACGTGCAGCAGATATCATGATGGCACTGAGGTATGATATACAGCAAGAGAAAGAGTTCAACTACAAAGGACTGACCACCGATGAAATCATAGAGCATATCGTTGATTTCGTCACGTTGCTTTGGCAGAACCACCCATTCCGCGAAGGCAACACAAGAACAACGGCGGTATTCGTCATCAAGTATCTGCGATCTATCGGATTCAAGGTGAACAATGATTTGTTTGCAAACAATTCGTGGTACTTCCGTAACGCATTAGTACGTGCCAACTATCGCAATCCATTAAAAGGAATAGAGCCGAACAAGTCTTTTCTAATCAAGTTTTTCCGCAATTTGATATTGGAGGAAGAAAACGAATTGAAAAACCGCTATATGCTTATTGGCTACCAGGATGATTGCGACACCCATACAAGTACCCATACAAGTACCCATACAAGTACAAACAATTCCGTAAGCTCATTGAGCGAAAATGTAAAGCGTTTGGTTATAGCAATTGGTACTGAAGAAAAAGGCATAAAAGAAATGATGGATGCTGTAGGATTGAGAAACCGCCCCAACTTTATCGAATACTCTCTTACTCCTGCCATCAACAGAGGACTTGTCACAATGAAATATCCAGACTCCCCCCATCATCCGCGTCAGAAATACCTCCTGACAGTAAAAGGTCTGGCTGTGTATAACGAGTTTAAAGAAATGGGAAAATAAAGCCTCGGGCTGGTAGATACCGAGAAAAAGATGGAATATGGCTGGAAGATACGCCCGTTTTGGGGACTATCTTCCAGCCATCTTTATATCCGTTTATGTTTGGTCTTCAACACATTACGATTGCACGACGTCCATAGCTGGAAGATATGGAAGATAAAAACGGCAATCGAGAATTATTAGTCGATAAATCGCTTCGTAATCTCGCCGTACATGTCGATGCGACGATCGCGAAGGAAGGGCCACCAGCGGCGCACGTCCTCGCTGTGCGCAAGGTCAACCTCCACAATCACGCTGTCCTCTGCGTCGGGAGCCGAGCGATAGAGCATCTCGCCCTGCGGACCCACAACCATCGACGAACCCCAGAACTCGATGCCCGGTGTCTGCTTGCTCGGGTCGGGCTCGAAGCCGACGCGATTGACCGACACTACGGGGAGACCATTGGCTACGGCATGACCACGCTGCACGGTTGTCCACGCCTCACGCTGGCGCTGCTGTTCGTCCTCGGTGTCAGACGCTGCATAGCCTATCGCTGTAGGATAGATGAGCAGTTCGGCACCCTGCAGAGCCATCAGTCGGGCTGCCTCCGGGTACCACTGGTCCCAGCATACGAGCACGCCGAGTTTGCCCACGCTGGTCTGAATCGGACGGAAGCCGAGGTCGCCAGGTGTAAAGTAGAACTTCTCGTAGTAGGCAGGATCGTCGGGGATGTGCATCTTGCGATACTTGCCGGCGATAGAGCCGTCGCGCTCCATGACGACAGCCGTGTTGTGATACAGCCCCGGAGCACGGCGCTCGAAAAGCGATGTGACGATAACCACGTTACACTCGCGTGCCAATGCGCCGTAGAAGTCGGTAGACGGACCGGGGATAGGCTCCGCAAGGTCGAAGTTGTCTACATCCTCCACCTGACAGAAGTAGAGCGAGTTGTGCAGTTCCTGAAGCACAACAAGTTCTGCACCACGCTTTGCGAGGTCGCGCACACCGTCGGCAAGACGCTGCATGTTTGTCTTCACGTCAGCCACGTTGTGCTGCTGAAGATATCCTATTTTCAAGTGTTTCATAATCTTACTACGTATTTATTTTGTTGCAAAGTTAGCCATTTTCGGTTAAAAAGCCTCATCTCAACTGCCAGAAAGCCACGGCAGCAGCTGCGGCAACATTGAGCGAGTCGATGCCGCGCGCCATCGGTATGCGCACCACATAGTCGGCGGCAGCGATAGTAGCAGCAGGCAGTCCGTCGCCCTCGTTGCCCATGACGATGGCAAGACGAGGCTCGGCGAGCAATGCAGCATCGTCGATAGACACCGACTTGTCGGTGAGAGCCATCGCAGCTGTGCGGAAACCATACCGGTTCAGGTCGCTGACAGGACAATCTATCCACGTCCAAGGAATGGAGAACACCGCACCCATCGACACTCTCACCGCACGGCGGTTGAGCGGATCGCAGGAAGTACGCGTCATCAGCACAGCATCGATGCCGAGAGCGGCAGCCGAGCGGAACATGGCACCCACGTTGGTGGCATCGACAACGCCGTCGATAACCACCACACGACGCGCATCGCGGCACACCTCCTCAACGCTTCGCTCCGCAGGGCGGCGCATAGCACAGAGCACGCCACGCGTAAGCACGTAGCCGGTGAGCGAAGCAAGCAGTTCGCGACTGCCTGTGTAGACAGGTATGTCGCCACACCGACTGATTATCTCTGCCGCATCTCCATCTACATGGCGCTGCTCGCAAAGCAAAGCCAAGGGCTCGTAACCCTCAATAAGCGCACGGTCGATGACCTTCGGACTCTCCACGATGAACACACCACTACCCTTTTCGTAACTGTGGCGCAGCTGCTTCTCCGTGAGACTCGAGAAGAGCTCGACACCGGGGAATTCAAGCGAATCGATCTCTATTATAGCCATTGCGCAAATCGTTTACTTCGCCAACCGGCACTCGGCAGGATACTGCATCGTGAGACAATGGATAGATCCGTGCTGACGCACGATGGTGCGCGAGTCAATGCCGATGATGTCGTAGCCTGGGAAAGCCTCAGCCACAAGAGCCAGAGCACGGGCATCGTTCTCCTCCTGTGCATAAGTAGGTACGATGACGGCACCGTTGATGATGAGGAAGTTGGCGTAGGTAGCCGGCAGACGGTCGCCGTCGTCGTAGAGCGCGTCGGGCATTGGTAGACGCAGCAGACGATAGGGATTGCCGTCAGCATCGGTTGCCACCTTCAGTTGCTGCTCAAGAGCGTGCAGGTCGGCATACTGCGGATCGTTCTCGTCGTCGCAGCCCACATAGAGCAGCGTGTTGTCGGGACAGAGGCGCACGATAGTGTCGATATGTCCGTCGGTGTCATCGCCGATGAGTTGTCCGTGGTCGAACCATACTATCTTACGAGCGCAGAGACGTTCCTTCAACACCTGCTCCACCTCAGCCTGTGTCATGGGCTGGTTACGGTTGGGTGCCATAAGGCATACGCTCGTGGTGAGCACCGTGCCGCGTCCGTCGCTCTCGATAGACCCACCTTCGAGCACGAAGTCGTCATAGCCGACACGTTCGCCACCGAACACACCGCGACCGTAAAGCGTGCGGTTGATGAGGTTGTCCTTGTCGGCAGCGAACTTCTCGCCCCATCCGTTGAAGCGGAAGTCGAGCAGACGACAGGAGACTACGGCATTCTTGCCGCAGTCACGCACCGTTTGCTCGGTTGGTGCAGCAGAGACTGCTGCACCCCCTACGTGAATGCCGTTGCATCCTACTGTCGGAATGAGCGTGATGAAGGCGTGATCGCGTGCCCAAGTGTCGTTGTTGTCGCACTCGTAGATGCGCACGTTCGACATCTCCTCGGCAGAAAGACTCTCCTCAAGCTCTGCACACACTGCATCGGGATGCTTAGCAGCGATGACAAGCGGCTCGTAATGAGCCACAGCCTTGGCTATCTGCACGAAGGTTTCGGTGATGTCATCAAGGTACGGAAGCCAGTCGGTATCCTCATGAGGCCATGTGAGTTGCACGCACGCCTGGCGGTGCCACTCGGCAGGAAGTATATAGTTTTCGTTCTGCATAAAATCTAACAATGTGTCATTTTTGTTTAAAACTACTGCAAAGTTAGTGTTTTTCCTTCAAACAGTCTTACAATTCAAGTTTTTTGACTAAATTTGCAAATAATACTTTATACTCTAAATAATGAACTTATGAAAGACTTCATCAAAAGCGTGCTTGCCACAATGGTCGGCATATTCGGCTTCTTTATTGTGATGGGCGTACTCACCATGATGAGCATCATCGGTATGGTGGCATCAAGCAGTGCTGCACAGAACGTAGAGGAGAACTCGGTGTTTGTGCTCAACCTATCGGGAACTATCAGCGACCAGGGTACAGACAATCCGCTCAGCCTTTTCACAGGCGACGACTCGCAGAGCACCGGACTCAACAACATCCTCTCTGCAATCAAGAAAGCCAAGACTAACGACGACATAAAAGGCATATACATAGAAGCGGGCGCACTGATTACCAACTACGCTACGCTGCAGGAGATACGCAACGCCCTCGCCGACTTCCGCAAGAGCGGCAAGTGGATTGTGGCTTACGGCGACTACTACACACAGGGTGCCTACTACGTAGCATCGGTGGCAAACAAGGTGTACATCAATCCGAAGGGCATCGTCGACTGGCACGGCATCGGAGCGCAGACCATGTTCTACAAGGACTTCATGGCTAAGTTTGGCGTGAAGTGCGAGGTGGTGAAGGTGGGCACGTTCAAGAGTGCCACCGAGACCTTCACCGAGGAGAAGATGAGCGACGCCAACCGCCTGCAGACACAGACCTTCATCGACGGCACATGGCAGAACATCTGCACCGCCGTATCGAAGAGCCGTGGTATCAGCATCGACTCGCTTAACAGCTACGCCGACTCGTACCTCGCACTACAGTCGACAGAGATGCTCATGAAGGCGAAGATGGTGGACGGCATGATGTACAGCGACAAGGTGAAGGATGCCGTGAAAAAGATGATGAAGCTCGAGAAGGACGACGACATTGCACAGCTCACTCTCAGCGATATGCTCAACGTGAAGGACGAGAAAGTGGAGGGCGATAAGATTGCCATCTACTATGCGTCGGGCGACATCGTGCAGGACCCTAAGGCTGCCACAATGTTCGGCAGCAACGACTATATAGCAAGCCGCAAGGTGTGCAAAGACCTTGAGGACCTTATGAACGACGACGACGTGAAAGCCGTTGTGGTGCGTATCAACTCGGGCGGCGGCGATGCCTACGCTTCGGAGCAGATGTGGCATCAGATGAGCGAACTGCGCAAGGTGAAGCCGGTCGTGGTGTCGATGGGTGACTACGCTGCGTCGGGTGCCTACTATATGTCGGCTCCGGCATCATGGATTGTGGCTCAGCCGAACACACTGACAGGCAGCATCGGCATCTTCGCCGTGATACCCGACTTCAGCGGACTCGTCACGACCAAGCTCGGCGTGCGCTTCGACGAGGTGAAGACCAACCGCAACTCTACATTCGGCAACCTCATGGCACGTCCGTTCAACGCCGAAGAGACGGCAATGCTGCAGGCAAGCGTGAACCGTGGCTACAGCCTGTTCCGCCAGCGTGTGGCTGACGGCAGACATCTAACTATCGAAAGCGTAGAGAAAATTGCCCAGGGACGTGTGTGGCTCGCTACCGACGCACTCAACATCAAGCTCGTAGACCAGTTGGGTGGCATCTACGACGCAGTAAAGAAAGCTGCACAGCTCGCAAAGCTGAAAGAATACTACACAAGCGACTACCCTGCTGCTGCTTCGTGGATGGATAACCTGCTCAACTCGATGTCGTCATCGGGTACATATCTCGACGCACAACTCCGACAGACACTCGGCGAACTATATCAGCCGTTCACCGTGCTGCGCTCTATCAATAAGCGCGAGGCTATCCAGGCACGCATACCATACGCCATAAGCATCAAGTAATAAATATAATAAATGTGAGAACAGAAGGCGACTTTATAAAAATCAACGAGTGGCTGCTACCGCTTAGCTGGCTCTACGGATTGGGAGTGCGACTACGCAATTGGATGTTCAACATCGGACTGAAGAAGAGTCGCAGTTTCGACATACCAGTCATATCCGTGGGAAATATCACCGTAGGCGGTTCGGGCAAGACTCCACACGTGGAATATCTCATCAATCTGCTGCATGAGAAGTTCCGCGTAGCTGTACTCTCGCGCGGATACAAGCGCAAGAGCAGCGGCTATCTGCTCGCCGACAAGGACACCACAATGCCCGAAATCGGCGACGAGCCATTCCAGATGAAGAGCAAATACAAGGACATCTATGTGGCGGTAGACAAGAACCGCTGCCACGGCATCGACCGACTCACTACTGACGAAGCCACAAAGGATGTGGATGCCATTCTGCTCGACGATGCCTACCAGCACCGCTATGTGAAACCGGGCATAAACATTCTGCTCATCGACTACCACCGACTTATCATCTACGACAAGCTGCTGCCAGCAGGACGTATGCGCGAACCGAAGGAGGGCACATCAAGAGCCGACATCGTAATCATCACGAAATGTCCGAAAGACCTGAAGCCGATGGAGTTCCGCGTACTGAAGCGTGCGCTTAACCTCTACCCCTATCAGGACCTCTACTTCACCACGCTGCGCTACAACGCACTAAAGGCACTGTTCTCCGACGAACGCCTATCGCTAAACGCCCTGCCGAAGAACGTGAACATAATGCTGCTCACGGGTATCGCCTCGCCCGAGCAGATGATGGTAGACCTGCAGGCGGTGTCGAAACGCATCACACCGCTCACCTTCGGCGACCACCATCAGTTTACAGCCGAGGACGTGGAACAGATAAACAGCACGTTCGCCGCCATGCCCAAACCGAAAGTGATAATAACAACGGAGAAGGACGCAACCCGATTGGAACATCTTGACGGACTATCAGAAGAAACGAAATCTAACATTTACGCTCTCCCGATTCGCATACAATTCATGCTCGGAGGGGAGGAAGAATTCAACAATAAAATAATAAGCTATGTACGAAAAAATTCAAGAAACAGCATCTTGGTTAAAAGAAAGAATGACCACAAAGCCTGAAACTGCCATCATCCTCGGCACAGGTCTCGGACAGCTCGCTACTGAAATCACAGACAGCTACGAGTTCTCATATTCAGACATCCCTAACTTCCCCGTATCTACCGTTGAGGGGCACTCCGGCAAACTCATCTTCGGCAAGCTCGGCGGCAAGGACATCATGGCTATGCAGGGACGCTTCCACTACTACGAGGGCTACTCGATGAAGGACGTTACGTTCCCTATACGCGTGATGTACGAACTGGGCATCAAGACACTCTTCGTAAGCAACGCTTCGGGCGGCATGAACCCTGAGTTCAAGATCGGCGACTTGATGATCATCACCGACCACATCAACTTCTTCCCTGAGCACCCGCTGCGCGGCAAGAACTTCCCAACAGGTCCGCGCTTCCCGGATATGCACGAGACTTACGACCACGCTCTCATCAAGGAGGCAGACCAGATTGCCGAGGAGAAGGGCATCCGCGTGATGCACGGCGTGTACGTAGGTGTGCAGGGTCCGACATTCGAGACACCGGCTGAGTACAAGATGTACCACCGCCTCGGCGGCGACGCTGTAGGCATGAGCACCGTGCCTGAGGTAATCGTGGCTCACCACTGCGGCATCCGCACATTCGGCATCTCTATCATCACCGACCTCGGACTGGAGGACACCCCTGTTGAGGTATCGCACGAGGAGGTGCAGGTGGCTGCCAACAACGCACAGCCGCTCATGACCGAAATCATGCGCGAGATGATTCGTCGAGCTTAACAGTATACATTAATTATTTATATGACCGACATTTCAAAACTCGGTGAGTTTGGTCTTATCCACCATCTCACCGACAACATAAAGATAAAGAACGAATCGACCGTGAAGGGCGTGGGCGACGACTGCGCCGTACTCCACTACCCCGACTCTGAAGTGCTCGTAACGACAGACATGCTCATGGAGGGCGTACACTTCGACCTCACATACATCGACCTGCAGCACCTCGGATACAAGTCGGCGATGGTGAACATCAGCGACATCTTCGCCATGAACGGCACACCGCGACAGCTCACCGTGAGCATCGCGCTGAGCAAGCGCTTCAAGGTGGAGGACATGGAGGAGTTCTACAGCGGACTGCGCATGGCTTGCGACAAGTGGGGCGTGGACATCGTGGGCGGCGACACCACATCGTCGTACACCGGACTTGCCATCAGCATCACCTGCGTCGGTGAGGCTCGCAAGGAGGACATTGTCTACCGCAACGGAGCCAAGGACACCGACCTCATCTGCGTGACGGGCGACCTCGGTGCGGCTTACATGGGTCTACAACTGCTCGAACGCGAGAAGAGCGTCTACTACCAGCAGGTGGACGAGGCACGCAAGAAGAACGACAAACATGCTCTCGAAGAGCTGAAGGGCTTCCAGCCCGACTTCGCCGGCAAGGAGTATCTGCTGCAGCGCCAGCTTCAGACCGAAGCTCGCGGCGACATCATAGCTCGTTTCCGCGAACTCAATATCCGACCGACAGCGATGATGGACATCAGCGACGGACTCTCAAGTGAACTGATGCACATCTGCAAGCAGTCGAACTGCGGATGCCGCATCTACGAGAAGAATATTCCGATCGACTATCAGACGGCGGTGATGGCGGAGGAGCTGAATATGAACGTTACGACGTGCGCCCTCAACGGCGGCGAGGATTACGAACTGCTCTTCACCGTGCCAATCGGCGACCACGAGAAGATTCAGCAGATGGACAACGTGAAGCTGATTGGACACATCACACGTCCTGAACTCGGACAGATGCTCGTAACACGCGACAACCAGGAGTTCGAACTGAAGGCGCAGGGATGGAATCCGCTGAGCGACAAGTAACATAGGAGGGTATGGCATCCTGCCGTACCCACGCAGCCTACAACATCGAAAGGTGTGTCAAAACAGTAGCCTTACTGCTTTGACACACTTTTCTTTTTAAAATTCCAAAAACCTCACTCTTACCCAATTCTATTTCCACTCTCAAACCACTACACACCACGATATAATCACACAACTTACGGTTCAAAATATCATTTTTCACAAAAAATCGGCAAATGATTTGGCAGATTCAAAAATAATGCGTACCTTTGCACTCGCAAAATTAACGCAGTTGGTGCCATAGCTCAGATGGTAGAGCAAAGGACTGAAAATCCTTGTGTCCCCGGTTCGATTCCTGGTGGCACCACAAAAGAAAGCAGTTAAGATAATGTCTTGACTGCTTTTTTCGTGTTGTATAGTGCTGAAATATGGTAGGAAACCACAGGTTGTTTTCTAAAATGTTTTCTAGAAAATGACGACAGTTGAAGTTGTATGTTACAAGTACACTCCATTAAAGAATGGTGAGTTTCCACTGAAAGTGAGGATTTGCAAGGACAGAAAATCAAGATACATTAGTCTTGGAATATCTGTAAAACCACAGCATTGGGATTTTAAGCGGAATGAGCCAAATGAAAAATGTTCCAATAGGGAGATTATAGAAAAAATGATAGCCAACAAAATTTGTGAAATCAAATCGGAAATAGTGAAGTTGAAAGCTTCTGATACAGAATTTACAGCTACTTCTCTTTTACATCATCTTGATAAAGAGGAAAGGGTTATGTCTGTTGCAGATGTATTTCAGCAGCACATAAATTTTCTCCAAGACATAAAAAGAACTCTAAGTTGAAAGGCTTTAGAGCACAACTACGCGATGTGCAGGATTTACCTTTCTTTATGTTCAGAGCGTCTATGATCTTTGGATAACATGATTATATTGCCACGGACTTATACAACTGTGCCCTAATATCACTGCCATATGATGTTTGGGCATTTTTTACTATTCTGCCCACACCAATCACGGCATTTATATGTCTAAAAGTCTAAAAATCACGGATGATAAGAGGTTTCCTTATGAAAAATGAGTAACTTTGTAGTCAGTAATCAATAAAATGATTTGCCAATGATATAAGAGACTATTTATAAGACATATTAAAGAAGTGTTTGCTTCTTACTAAGGATATTCGGAAAATCGCCAATTAGAAGAATATGTAACCTGTAGTAAGTAGGTGAATGCTCATGCCGTAAGGTGTGGGCTTTTCCTTATTTGGGTTGCATGGGTGTTTGGCGATACCTCCGAATTTCAAATAAAGGATTGCCTGCACCTATTTTTTATGCCCTTACGAAAACAGCAAAATAATATGTCTATGAGAAAAATCGTATTGAAACACAAGGTGTTGCCCAAGCAGCAACCTTTATTGCAGAAAGCCTTGCTGACAGCTACATTCGCAATGCTTTCATCTGATTTGTTTGCCCAAAGATGGAGAGGGGAATATGACGACATTACTCCAACTCCTTGGTGGCTTAGTATGTTCATTGTCACTGCTTTCCTATTTTATTTATGGATTAGGAAAAGCAAAAGGCTTAAATATTTAGAGATTAAAAATGAGACCCCATTAAAGGTAATGTTGGGACAAATAATAAAGTGCTTATTGCTAGACATTAAGGACAATCCTATCTATACAATAATTACCATTGCTACATTAGCATTATACACAATTATGCTATTGTATCAATGGGCATACTATGTCTTTATTGCACTTTTATGTTTTGCTGCATTAGGAGTTGTTATTTATGTAAAGTGGAGTGACAAAAATGATAAAAATATAAATTAACAAATAAATATGGCATCAATTATCACAGTATTTTTCTTTTTGCTCACAATGTTTATTGGGCATGAGAAACCTCTCAACTACAAGCGAAGGAAGTTGAAAACATTTGGGGCTTGGCTTTTAGTGACACTATCTTTAGCAGACATGGCTTTGGCTGTTTGCATTGCATTAAAGGTACAAAGCACCTACAATGAACTTGATTACACATTCAAGTTTTTCAAGAGGTATGCACTATCATCCATTCTTATGTTTGGATGGGCAGTATATATTTTCAAAAGTGGACCTCTACGCTCGAAGAAGTGGAAAAGGGCAGTAAAGTCTATACTTTATTTCTTGTCAAGTTTTATGCTACTTGGTTCTTCAAGTTCTGACCCTACGGCAGAATATATGGCTATGGTTCTAACATTTGTTCTATTCTTTACGATATCATTGATAGACGTACAAAAAAAACAAGAAAATGAACAGATAAAAGGACAAGTTATTTCCAATTTTCAACAAGCATCACTTTGGAACATTATGGGTAAGTATGCAGTGAAAATCTGTGCAACTTGTGTAATGGCATTTTTCTTTATTGTATGCGGTATTGGATTTAAATATGATGATGCGATGAACGCTTTGGGGCTTTTTTACTTACCCTGGTTTTTCATTGCGTTTGTTTACTATACTTATTTATTATGGAGCAAAAAGCCTGTTACAGGTGAGAAAATCCTCCTATTGCCATTGCTGCAAAAAATATCTTTATTTCAGAATTACTCCGCTGATAGTATTCCCATGAAGAAAGACTTGATAAAGACTGTGCTTCCATTTCTTCTTACATCGATAATTTGCCCTTTTATATCAATATTTAGTAATGATGGAGATAATTATACTTTCTCAGCATTGTTGTGTGCCATAGCACCTATTCTCCTCATAATTAATTTAACAAAATCATATTCTAACAAATGGCTTTATAGCCAAAACCAATAAAAAGACGAATAATATGAAATCAAAAACAATCACTCTATTATCCCTATTGATGATATTATTAACAGGTTGTACAGAAAATTGGCAATTAAAACAGGTGCAATCCGATATTTTCCTTATTGACTTGCCTGTAGGTACATCAGAAGTAGAAAAAAGTACAGACGGACTACATTATTACATTGAATATAAAGCTCCTATGCCGAATGACCAAAGCATCTATGTAGAAGCTTTCCCTTGGATTAAGACACCAAAAGAAGCAATGGAGATTGTGGGCAAGCACAGCTTTGCTTATAAAGGAATAAACCATGGTGAAGAAACTGATTTTGATTATAATACTATCAGCGGTGTTAAGTATGAGGGCGATGATGGAAGTCATTTACTCAAAGGAGAAATTTTCTGTTTCAACAAAGATGGCTATACGGTTATTATTTCAAGCAATGGAAGATATAGGGACTATCGTACTATAAGAGATATAGTGCGTAGCATAAAATTTGGTGTTCCGCCTATGACAAATGAGCAGAAAGAAAAGGCTTTTAATCCTAAAAAAATTGCTCAAACTTTATCTAAGCAAATTAAGCAAGCTCTTAATACTTATAATGGAAAAAGGCAAATATGTGACAGCACAAGTTGGGCATTAGAGATAGCAGAAGACAATACTATGCCTCCTACTGTACATGTTAATTGTTGGTTAAGCCCACAGGCAACAGAACGTCTAAAAGACCCTATAAGAAGAGATTATGCTTTTAAGTATGCTTTGATGTCGCCATTAGAACTCTTGAATATGCCTATTGCAAAAAGTTTACAAATGAGAGAAGACAATCTCTTAACATTGAATTTCAATTATTTTGATAAATATGGAAATTATTTAGAAATAGGCGAAGAAGATGAATAGTTTTCCTCTACATTACAGCCTAAGCAGGGATGGTTTGCCACTGATTGTAACATCAAGCAAGCCACCCCTTTGCTTTTTGATAGACACAGGAACAACTCATAATGTGCTTTTGTCTATGCTAAACTTCAACATCTATTTTCAGTTCTAGAACAAAACAATGATGTTGCCATTATGGGGATTGACGGCTCTAGAAAAAATGTCAGACAAGTAAGGTGTGCAATAGCCTTTGAGGGTAAGTAGAGTGATGTTACATTCTCTGTTGTGGATGCAGAAAAAGCTATTTCTATGGTACAAAATGAAAGTGGAATACAGATCCATGGCATCCTTGGAATGCCTTTTCTCATTGAGAATAAATGGGGGTTGGATTTCAAAAAACTCCAGGTAAGGACAGAGTAAGTATTGTATAAACCTATGTAGTCACTTCTTTTATTCTTATTATAGGAGAAGTGCCTACAAATAAACAAAACTTATGTTGTATGTGCAGACTACTACTCTACAAAGAGCCTTTTCTGCCATACAGCAGAGACAACAAACAAGAGTAAATAACCAAGGAAGCAATCCTGTTGTTTTCCAAAATGTTTCAACTACAAGACTGCTCTTTTTTGTTTTGCTACTAGAACTCAACCATTTGCAGGGATATACAATAAGGACTGAAAATCCTTGTGTCCCCGGTTCGATTCCTGGTGGCACCACAATGTAAAAGAGTCATTCTTCGGAGTGACTCTTTTTTGTTTTCATTTTATCCATTACCTTTGTAATGTTTTTTCAAAAAAATCAATGTTTTGCTTAGTTTTTCGCTTTGCTCAACTGTATAGATAAGTATATGACACAAGAAAAGGACATAAAACAGATGTTTCGGCGGCACTATGAGAAGATGTACAATCTGGCCAGATACATTCTCTCGGATGACGACGAGAGCAAGGATGTGGTGAGCGAAGTGTTCATGCAGATTCTTGCTGATGATGTAGTCCTGTTGCCTGAGAGCGAGGAAGGTTATCTGATGCGGAGCGTGCGCAACCGCTGTCTCAATCAGATTGCTCACAAGAGCGTTAAGGAAAGAGTGGCGAAGCTATTGTTGGATGATGCCGACGTGATTCTTTCTGAAGACACCGACGAGCGTCTCGAACAACTGTTGCTTCTCATCGACGACCTTGAGCCTCCCATCCGTAAGCTAATTTTCCGCCTGCGCTATCTGCAAGACAAGTCGTATCAGGAGGTGGCAGACGAGGTGGGAGTAAGCAAAGTGACGGTGTTCAACCATCTCTCTAAGGCAACGGACTGGATTAAAAGACAAATTAAATGAGCAAAACAATGAGTACGATGAACAAAGACGAAAAGCGGTTGATGCTCTTCGATATGCAGGAGCATCCCGAGAAATATACCGACGAGCAGGTGGAACGCTTGCTTGCCGACGAAGAAGCGCAGGAGTTTCTACGCGACTTGGCTATGGCGAGAATGGCCGGCAGGAAAGCCACGCCAAAGAAGGTGGATGTGGACAAGGCCTGGAAGGAGTTTTCGGAAAAGCACAATAAGGCTAAGTCTATTAGCAACGGAGCAAACACTTCTTACCGCAACCGAATGCAGATTGCAGCCTCTATCATTGGCATCATCTTCCTCTCGGGCGTAGCCTTGGCTGCCATGCAGAACGGCTGGTTAAAGTTCGCGGTTTCTGACAAAGTTGCGGACAATAAAGTCGTGGCAGAACAGACCGTAAAACAAAAGCCATCAGCCGACGACAGCCTTAAAGCCGTTACTGCAGAGCCAAATGACTCGCTCGACATAAAACCCGTTGTGTTCGACAATGCCGAGTTGGGAACGATACTTACGCAGATGACAGACTTCTATCACGTGAAGGTGAGGTATGACAACGCCGACACACAGCATGTGCGTCTCTTCTTCAACTGGAACAAGATGAAGACCTTGGAGCAGAACCTGGAGATTCTGAATGCTTTCGACCGCATACAGATAGAGTATGCCGAAGGAGAACTGGTAGTAAAATAAGAACGGAGGACGTATTATGAAAAACATATTTAAGCCAACGCCCGACAGCAGCAAAACCATCTGCCTGCTTCTTTTATTTCTGCTGTCTTTCGTCCAGCAGTCTTACGCCCAGCGCATCACCAGACAATATAATAATGTGTCGTTCGCTGAGGCGTTGAAGGACCTGAATGTCCGTCAGCATAAATACACCATCAACTTTGTGTACGACGAGTTGGAGGACTTCAAGGTGACAAAGAGCATACGCAACATGAGTGTTCCAAATGCCATCATGCAACTCATTGGCTTCTACCCTATCAGAATGACGCAGGTAGAGGACAACATAATGGTGGAATGTACGCAGAAGTCAACGCTGCGATATAAGGGACGCATTGTTGACGAACGAGGCAATGCTGCCGAATACGCCACAATAGCCTTGCTGTCGCCCATCGATTCCACCATCGTAGGTCAGGGCGTGAGCAATGAGAACGGCTACTTTGTCATTCCTTCCAACTACAGAAAGGTGTTAGCCCGTATCACATACATTGGCTATAAGACCGTAAACCGTATATTCAACAATACGGAGATGGGCATCATCCGACTGCAACCCAAGACCATGACGGTTAAAGGTGTTGTGGTGAAGGGCAAAAGAAATACAGTGAAAGTAGGATTGAACAAGATAACCGTGGATGTAGCACATTCCTATTTGCAGTATATGGGAAAGGTAACCGACGTACTCGGCATGATTCCAGGATTAACCTCCGAGTTGCAGTTGTTAGAAGGTGGAACTCCAACATTTGTTCTCAACGGAAGACCCGTAAGTATGGCTGAGCTTAAAGCCATACCTGCGTCGCAGGTAAACAAGATTGTGGTTGATTCAAATCCAACAGCAGAATATAGCGCCAGCAATAAGGGCGTTGTGTACATCACCACCAAAACAGCATTGGGCAATACGCTGTCTACAGAGTTAAGCAACACGTCTATTTTTGCCAGAAACTATGTGGATATGGCAAATGTGTCCATAAACGAGAAATACAAGAAGGTGAGCAATATTCTTACGGCAGGGTTTTCGTATTTAAGTACAACACAGATAGACAAAACCACAGAGACTGTATTCTTGCCACAAAAAGCCATAGAGAGCGCAAAGGAGAGACATACGATAGGAAACGCTCGTATGTTCGAATGGTTCTATTCGATGAACTGGGAAATCAGCCGACAACAGTCGTTCGGCTTTCAATATACGGGCAACATAGGCAACACGCATATAAAAGAACCTACTTGGCAGACGATGAATGGAACCGAAATGACGTTCAATCAGAAGAAGCGAGGAGCAGACTATCTGCATAGTGCCAGCGTGAACTATAGAAACGAAATCGACTCTACACGCACACTCTCTATTATAGCCGATTACGCACAGAACCACTCCGATGAGACAGGATTGGCTGCCACTGTTCCTGCTGTCGCTACAGCAAGTGAGGGAAAATATCACATCGGAGGTACACGCCTATCATACAACAGTCGTCGCAAGTGGGCTAACGTGTCAATGGGGCTTTTCTTCTCGACTATGAACAATAAAGGCAATTATGCCTACAATGCGGATGTAGAGACATACGATACTCACGAGAGTCTGTATGGTGCATATTTGTCACTTTCGAGACAATTCAGCAGCTTTTATTTGCAAGGTGGCTTGCGCATGGAAGCCGACCATAGAAAGTTGGAGACCGGCGTGTCTGGAACGTTCACAGACTCTACAGAATGGAAACTGTTCCCCAACTTGGTAGCAAAGAAGCAACTGACAGCCAAATCTTCTGTGAGCTTATCCGTAGGACAGACCATCGGACGCCCTTCGTTTTCCAACTTGAATCCCGGACTCTACTATTATGATGCCATCTCATATAAGGTAGGAAACCCGCAGCTGAAGCCAAATGTAACAACCAACATAAAGCTCAGCTATAACTATGGCAACTTGTTGGCATCAGTAGCCTACAACAGAAGTAAAGACAGAATAGTAGATCTGCCGTTCTGGACAGAAACGTCGGTTGACAATAAGAACATCAAGTTTATGCCTGTGAACTTTAACAAGTCAGAGAACATTGTGGCTACCGCTTTATATAACTTTTCGATAGGTCCGGTCCAGGTAGATCTGACTGGTTCATTCGTCCAGCCCTTTGTCAAGGCAAACTATTTAGGAGAAGAACACTCGTGGAACAAAGCTTCTTGGGATATTAATGCAAATGCGCAGTGGCCATTGAACAACCATTCAATTTTAGTATTCGATGCCTATTTCGACAGTGGCGGTACAAGTACGTTGTTCGACCATAAGAGTTGGTGGACGATGGATCTGGTATATATACTTCGCATAATGAAGGGCAAGCTGAACTTGACGGTTGCTGCTAATGACATATTCCATACCGACAGGTCGAACAACTGGACAATGAAATATAACAACATACGGACAACAATGGATACCAGCGGCGACACTCAACGCCTGGTAGTGAAATTGAGCTACAATTTTGGCACGTTGAAACTGGACAGCACAAAGAAATCAGCTTCAAAGGACTTCTTGAACAGATTGTGACAAGCGGCTTCCTGTTCAAAGGAACCCGCTATAAAATATCGCAGTCCGAGATTAAGCCAGCGTACACCACATGGTGACGACAAACGGCACAGTGAAGTCGGTGACGAAGCCGTGGTATATACTAAGTGCAACGTAGCGCTGACCAACGGTCTGCGTGATGATGGGCAGCGTGGTGTCCATTGTCGTTGCACCGCCAGACGAGATAGGAGCCAGCGGACCGAACCACTTGGCGAGCAGCGGAGTTAGCAAAAGCGTAATCATCTCGCGTATGATGTTAGCCAGCAGAGCGATGGTGCCGAGTTCGGCGCCGCGATACTCGGTGATGAAGATGCTCGAGAGCGAGTAGTAGGCGAAGCCGCTGTCTACAGCCAGACAGTCGGTGAGCTGACGGTGATGGAGCAAGGAGCACACATCGTTGTTCATCAAGAAGAATGCCGCCATCGCTCCCATCCACGAACCGAGTATTGTGGCTACTGGCAGCAGGGCGATACGCGGATTAAGACTCTTTATGTCACTCTTCATGTCGGGATTGAGACCGATGCTGATGCCTACACAGAGCAGCAATGCGCAGAGCGCCACGAAGCTTGTGCCGCTGCTCAGCATCCACTCGGGCATACTGCCGCTGCGTCCTGCCAGCACGCCGAGCACGAAGAACGCCACTACTATCAGACTACCTTTCATCGCTTCCCTCCTCCTTTCATGCTTTTCCACAACGCCCACGCCAGCACGCAGCTGCCAAGCGTTGCGCTCACCGACAACACCATCGCCTCTACGCCCAACGTGGGCAGTGCGGCGATAAGCTGCTTGTTGCTGCCCACCTCAAGACCGAGCATGAAGAGCAGCAGCCATATCAGCCACATCGTTATGCGTCCGTTCAACGCACCTATCACGCCGACCTTTGAAGCCAGACGGGTACGCAGGGTATAACCCAAGGCTATACCGAGAAATATAAACAGTATTACTATAAACATTACTTTTTATGCATTAAGAGTTTGTGCGAAGTTACGACATTTCGGGCAGACTGCAAAGAAAAGAACTGAAAGTCTTTAGGCTTTCAGAATATTATACGGGAAGCCTAACGGCAAAACCTTTGCAATAACGCCACTTTCGATTTTTACAAATATTTGCAAGTGGTTCGCTTTTTACAAATAAAGGTTCGCTTTTTATAAATGCTTTGTCTGATATAAGCCGTAACTTTGCAAAGTAAAAGTTAGGAGGTATGGGCATCTTGCCCATACCACGCAGCCTAAAAAGTAAAAGAGTTTTAAAAAAGAATATATAAACAATTTAAACAATACAACTATTATGGCAAACGAAAAGAGATTCAGAGTAGAAGCCGACCTCTTGGGAGAACTTCAGGTTCCTGCTGACGCACTCTACGGCGTGCAGACTCAGCGCGGTATCAACAACTATCATATCTCGCGTAAGACGATGAGCGACTACCCCGACTTCATCATCGCCAACGCATACGTAAAACTGGCTGCTGCGCAGACCAACCACTCGCTCGGCGTTATCAACGACGAGATCTCGAGTGCGATATCTGAGGCTTGCCGCGAGATTATCGACGGCAAGTGGCACGAGAACTTCCCTATCGACATGATTCAGGGCGGCGCAGGCACATCCGTAAACATGAACGTCAATGAGGTTATCGCCAACCGCGCCATCGAAATCATGGGTCACGAGAAGGGCGAATACCAGTACTGCTCGCCTAACGACCACGTCAACTGCGGTCAGAGCACTAACGATGCCTATCCGACATCTATCCGTCTGGCACTCATTCGCATGAACATCCACCTCGTTGGCGCACTCACCGGACTCATCAGCGCGTTCCGCTACAAGGCAGAAGAGTATAACGACACAATCAAGATGGGCCGCACACAGTTGCAGGACGCTGTGCCTATGACAATCGGTCAGGAGTTCAACGCATACGCCAACAACCTTGAGGAGGAGATTCTCAACCTCGAGCGCAACGTGAAGCTGCTGCACGAGATTAACATGGGCGGCACAGCCATCGGTACCGGTCTGAACGCCGTTCCGGGCTTCGCAAAGCTCTGCGCTGCCAACCTCAGCAAGCTCACCGGCGAGAACTTCGTATCGGCAAGCGACCTCGTAGAGGCTACACCCGACACCGGCGCATACGTAAGCTACTCTTCTGCTTTGAAGCGTCTGGCTATCAAGCTCTCTAAGATTTGCAACGACTTGCGTCTCATGGCTTCCGGTCCACGCTGCGGCTTGAACGAGATCAACCTCCCGCCGAAGGCTCCTGGTTCTTCAATCATGCCGGGCAAGGTGAACCCTGTCATCCCAGAGGTTACAAACCAGGTATGCTTCAAGGTTATCGGCAACGATACCACCGTCAGCTTCGCAGCCGAGGCTGGTCAGCTCGAGCTGAACGTGATGGAGCCAATCATCACAGCGAGCCTCTTCGAGAGCCTCACATGGCTGAAGAACGCCATCGAGACACTCACCGAGGAGTGCGTGCTCGGCATCACCGTCAACAAGGAGCGTTGCTACGAGATGGTGAAGAACAGCATCGGCATCGTTACAGCCCTCAACCCAATCATCGGCTATAAGGCAAGCTCGAAGGTGGCAAAGGAAGCTCACGCTACGGGTCGCTCCGTGTACGACATCGTTATCGAGCAGGGCTTGATGAGCAAAGAAGAACTCGACAAGGCACTCGACCCGAAGGAGATGCTCCACTCGCACAAGTTCTCTTTGAAATAAAGCAATAAGGTAGGAGGGTATGGCATCCTTGCCATACCCACGCACCCTTCTACGTAGCCCTCGTAGGAGGTATGGGCATCTTGCCCATACCACGCCACCACAAAACATTCAAAAGCAGAGAGCTAATAATAAATAGATAGCTAAACCTGTAAGCGAAACCATTTTTCAAACAAACGGTTTCTGCTTACAGGTTTTTTTTATAATTTTGCACTACATCAATCAAAAGAAGACATATTCGATGAAAGTATACAACTTGGAAGAGTTTGCCACCAAATATAAGCTGAAGGATATATATGGAGCATACGCCGCCCACTTTTCCGTGAACGGAGAAGAGAGCGACAGCTTTTCCGGCTTTGACACATCCGAATACAACATATTTCATTGTATGGCGGAAGAGCGAACCCTGTTCACCAAACTACTCTTGGTGCATGAGGGCAGTTGCCGTATGCGCCTGCAGGAAAACAACGCAGAGCAGAGCATACAGCTCTCAGCTCACAATCTGCTGATAACCACGCCACACGAAGTGGCACACATCGAACAGCTGTCTACCGACTTCAAGGCGGAAGCAATACTCGTCGACGAGAACTTCGCCAAACAGGTGCAACGCTACCAGCTCGACGACACAAAATACAAGAGCATAGCAGACATCTTCCACTTCGTGCGCGACATCGTGCGCCACCAACACATCAACAAAGTAGAGATGATACGCAGTATGTTCAACGTGCTGAAGCTCATCATCGACGAGCTGCCCTACGAGCAGTGCTCCGTAACGCGCGACCTCGGACACAAGAAAGAGGTGTACGAGGTTTTCCTGCACCATCTCTACCGCAACTATCGCAAGGAACGTCAGATACACTTCTACGCTGACCTGATGAACGTGTCAACGGCTTATCTCTCGCGACTCGTAAAGGAGATAAGCGGGTCGACCATAAACGAACACGCCACATCGCTCGTCTACAAGGAGATCTGCAACCTGCTCACGCAGACTGATATGACAATGGGCGAGATAGCCGACCACCTCAACTTCAGCGACCAGAGTGCCATGACCAACTTCTTCAAGCAGCGCTCCGGCATGACACCGCTCGCCTACCGCAACAGATAAAAGTAAAAAAGTAAAAAGGTAAAAGAGTAAAAAGTAGGAGGTATGGGCATCTTGCCCATACCACGCAGCCCAAGTTAAGATAAAAGTAAAAGAGCCCCTCCCAACCCTCCCCGTCGGGGAGGGCATAGTAAGA
>ULTW01025957.1_pt1 | contig 45623 bp, 22 predicted proteins | sample 1957961 | NCBI WGS metagenome assembly ULTW01 (sample SAMEA4835744, study PRJEB28245) | human gut metagenome | biome: gut microbiome; material: fecal sample | place: Denmark | collected 2008 | reverse complement strand
TAATCGGACTGCAAAATTACACATTTTTATTTGATTATGTGAATGTTACGAGTCCTGTACCCCATCTTTTATGAATCTTTAACTCAATTTACGCTTTATTACTCATGATAAGCAATAAAAAAGCCCCCTCAGCACTTTTGCCGAGGGAGCTTATCTAAAGCTTATTCTAAACCCATTTTTCTGGGTTAACGAGAGATTTGAATTACTTCAAAACCACCTTCTTGCCATTGATGATGACAAGACCCTTGGCAGACTTGCTTACACGCTTGCCATCAAGAGAGTAAACATTGCCAGCCTTAACAGTCTTGTTAACTGTAATATCGCTGATGCCGGTAGCCACCTTCTCAGCCTCAATAGCCTCATCTACGATCTTCTGAGCCTCAACCAGGATAGCGTCAATTCTAGCCATCATCTTGTCGAAAGTCTCCTGAGTCAATTCACCCATATAAAGCGACATGTACATCTGGTTCAATTCTACATTGAGGTCATCCAACAGAGTAAAGTACTTACTTCCCACTATTGGGCACTGAGCATCAAGAATTGAAACCAACTCATTCATCTTCTCTGAAGCAGGAGTATACTTCGCATTAAACTGCGCCATCCACTCATCCTTCTGAGCCTCAGCGTACACACCAGCAGCGCTTTCCTTGAAATAGCCGAAATTCTGAGCATAATCGGCAATCTGCTTCTCTGTATAAGGAGCTGTGCCCTCGGCTGGAGCCTGAGCAAACTCAGCAGCAAAATTCTTCCAATATCCGGCACTTTCCTGCATCATAGAAAGGTCATACTCTGGGAAATCGGCCTTTACCTTGGCGAGTTTTTCATCCAAAGAAGCGAGTGTTTCTGTGATGTCATCCACCAAAGCACCAGCCTGCACTGCACTATTCAAAAGGGCATCAGCCTTTGCACTGATGGCATCAAACTGAGCACACATCTCCTTAGCCTTTTCTGCAGACTCGATAGGACCACCCATCATGACAGGCATGTAAACCTGCATCATGTCGGCATCCAGGTCATCGAAAGAAGGCGCATAATAATTCTGCACGTTCTCAGGAACCTTTCCCAAACATTCAGACTTATGCATAGAAGCATTCTGATAATGAGTATTCACCTGGAAAGAATAAACCTCCTGCTCTGCATTCTTCACTGCATCCTTGAGACCTTCTGCCATCTCTGCTACTTGAGCCTGATAGCTTTCAACCTCTGCAGCAGTAAGAGTCCCTGCAGCAAACTTATCCTTCACTTCAGCAGCCATATCAGAAAGACTGCTCTTATTAAATTCCAACGAGCCCTTGGTATCCTCTGCATCCGCATACTTCTCGTTGATTTCCTTCAACATGGCGTCGATGTTCTGCTGCAAGTCACTGATAGACTTCTGCAGTGCATCATACTGCTCTTGTGTTGCAAGTGTCTGACCCTCTTCTGCAGCTGCGGCAAATGGCTGGGCAGCTGATACTGAAACTGCTGGTGCTGCGCTCAACATGAGCATAGCGGCAAAAAGTAGTTGTTTCTTCATTTTTACTCTCTTTTAAAATGTTAATACTAAAAAATATTATTTTACGATTTTATAAACCTTGTTTCCCTGCTTCACGATATAAATGCCGTGACGTATCTCCTTGGCAGATACCAGGCGACCATTGATATCGTAACATCTCATCTGACTCTTATCAGTGTAGTCAGTAGTGATGGAGCCAATGCCCGTAGAACTTGCAGGTACCACGATGAGTTCCTTTGAATCGTAAGAAAGCTCACCCTCCTTCTTGGCGTTTACTACCAAAGCATAGGCAGATCCTGATTCCAGACCGGAGAATGCAAACTCAGTCTTACCATTGGTAGAAACCTTCTGATAAGCTGCCACAGGCTCGTGAATCAAGGCATTGCATCCCAAAAGAACATCATCGATATAGAAGGCACCGGAAGTACGCTGGATGACTTTCAGTCTCACAGAATCAGCCAACTCCGGCAATTCATAGCTGTAAGTATTGCCCGAAGCCATGTCGGCACCACCCTGCAAGGCGGCAATCTGCTTCCATTCTCCATTCTGATAAGCCTCTACTGCCAAGGTTGCCTTGGTTGAAGAAGAAGACTTGGCGAAGAACTTCACAGAAGAGATACGTTCCTTGGCAGATGCCATCTTCAGATAGGAATCCATCTTGTTCAGACGGAGACAAGGCACTTCCTCGCCATACGAAGTCATGCTCAGGTTTCCATTGGTTTCCCAAAGCGATGGCATGCCCTCCAGTTCATTGCCGAAGTCATAGCCCTTCTGGGTTGCCTCTGAAGCATAAACCAACTTATGCAAGGTCACCACGTAATCGTCTACGGTATCCATACCTGTCCATGAAGCCGTGAAGCCCGTTTCATCCACAGCTGTTGTCTTCACGTCCGTCACATAATACTTGCTGAAAGGTATTGCGGTGGTTGTGAACTTTTGGCTGTAGACGTCAGAAGAATAAGATCCGCGATCAGCCTTCAAGGTCATCTCGTAGGTGGTTTCAGGCTTCAAGCCCTCGATAGGGAGAGAAGACTGCGCCTCGGTATATACCTTATTATCATAGAGCGGCAGAACTTCTTTCTTGCCATCCACCACAGAGCAGATGTTCAATACGTATCTCTTGGCAACAGGCACATCAGCCCATCCTACCACAACGCTGCTATCCTTCACCTCGGCAACCTTCACTTCCGGCGTATTCAGCTTCAGGTCCAGTTCGCCGAGCATAAGATTGATGATGCCATCTTTCTCCTCGATATCATCCAGCGACATCACCTTGCCGCCCGACCAGGAAGTCAAATCGCATTGGGTTACCTTCGAAGTTCCAGGGTACGGATCTCCCGTACGGGAATTGTCGGTGCGCTTGTTATCAGCTTCAACAATATCAATGCGCTGATGAGAACCCGTGATGTTCACCTCGTTTTTTTCCCAAGTCTTGGCATCGAAGTCGATATGCCAGAGCAGCATGCCATGGCCAGGGATAAACTCATCCCATCCCTTCTGCTGGCGATTCTCCATGATGAAGTATTCCTCATCGTTGGTTCCACCCACAGGCACCACGTATGCCTTGTTGCTGTCGTTCAGATCAGGCAGAACATTGAGGGTATCCACTCCGTTGTTCAACACGGTCAGGTCGAGCCATCCCAGGCAGGCACGCTCGTAGGCAGAGAATGCCGCAGGCGTATTGCCGTTGTTGTTGTAGGAAGCCCTATCCATGGTATCGAAGGAACCAGGGGTAAAGGTTGCCATACCATAATATATATCATAATGATCGGCAAGGCCGAGCACATGACCGAATTCATGCACGAAGGTACCGATGCCCGCAGGCTGAGGTTTGATGACGGTACCATTGATTTCGTTGCTGCAGGTATAGTTTCCCACCTCTATGCCATCCAGCTTCAGCGACTTTTGGGTAGCTCCAGCTTCCTTGGCGATATCAGCATAATAGGCAGAATGTGGCCAGATGGCATTGCCATCACCCGAATCAGCCTCACCCTTTCCGGCATAGAAGAAGTAGATATTGTCGACGAAGCCATCCTGGTTGTGATCATACTGAGAAAAATCCACCAATGGGTCGGCAAGGGTACAAGCCTCTCTCACGAATTCCTCCAGAGCTACCGGATTATCCGTAGAAGAACCCTTGTTGGCTCCATAATAAGAATACTTCTTTGGCAATGTTACAGGACCGATGACATCAAACTGAGGTTGGAATTTGCCATTGGAGCTGTTCACATAGAAATCTCTCGCACTTCCGTTGGCACCATTGCTATAAGTAAAACCCGGTTCATTGAGCATACTGTTGAAGAACTGATGCGCATCGCTACCCACGGTAGAGAACTTTGTATCAGCAAACTGCACCAAGATGACCAATGAATGAACTTCGCCTGTGGTAGGGAAATTATTTAATTTTTCTTCCTGCGGATTGCTGCTGGAACGGGAGACCAGCGATGAAACCGCTGAAAGCGGGGACGCAGAATTGATGCCGTTTTTTAGAGAAGCATTTCTGCGAGACGAGAAGACTTGCTGCAACTGCTGCAGACGGGCACGCTTGAAAGATTCCAAGATGGCAGACTTGTCCTGGCTTTCGATGAACTTCTTGACCTGAGCACTTCTGTCAGAAGCCTCAGTAGCCTTGATGCCGCTAGCCTGCACCCCACCATTCTTCCAGTCGGCATACTCGTAGTTTCGCAGCTGGGCATTGAACACGAGCGGAATGCCGTCGGAAGTCATCACATAATGGCCATGCTCATCACCATGCATCTGGATGGTGATCCAGGAGCCATCAGCCTGCTTCACCTTCAAAGGTTTCGGATAAGCAGGAATAGCAAAGGTGGCCTGCACAAAGCAGACCACCAATAAACTGAATATGATTAATTTTTTCATACTTACTTGATAACAAACTTGGCTGTAGCCTTATGACCAGCCTTATCAGTTGCCTTTACGATGTAGAGACCAGAGGTCAAACCTGCTGTGCTGAATGCAGCACCAGAAGTCTTGCCTACGAGCTTGCCGTTTACGCTGTAAACATAGATAGCGTCAGCACCCTCGGCAGAAATCTGAGCGTCAGCTGCCTTGATAACCAAAGCCGCAGCATCCTCTACGTTCTCGATACCGCTTACATAGTTCTTGAGAACTGTTACACTGATTGTAGCAGAGAACTCACCGAAGCTAACGGTAACCGCACCGCCACCCATCTTCGTACCCTTGATAACCAGGTCGATGCTGTTGCCATGAGCCTCACCAAGAGTAGCAGTAGCATTACCAGTAGCAGAAACTTCCAGGTCAGACTCCAGGTCTGCGTTCTCCATACCATATACAGAAACCTGAACTACAACAGCGCCCTCATCGTTAGTACCTACAGTTATATCATCTGCGCTAACAGCGAGAGCCTTTGCGATATTGTTGAAGTAAAGAGTAGGAATCTTGCTTCCATCCTCCTTCCAAGGCTCAGCAGAAGTGCTTCCGTAAGCATACTCCAAACCTGCGAAGAACTCCTTGTTCATCTCCTTGGCAGCCTTGTAGGCACCCTCTACGCTGGCAGCATCTGTGCTACCCACATTGTTGGTAGTATAGTTGTTAGAAAGACGAGTCTCTGTCTTAGGAGTCTCACCCTCAGCATAGTCCTCATCAGCGATAGTTCTACCGGCAATCTGATGAGTAGTAGCAGGAGTGCTTACCTCTTCACCATTTTCGAAAGCCTTGATAGATCCGTCGAAGACGCAGTTCTTTACAGATCCGGCAGCCTTACCAGACCAGTCACTCTCCATCACACCAAGGATACCACCTGCTGCATATCCGTTCCAGGTAGACTTGTTGGTTGCTACGATATCAGCATGGCTGATCACATTAGAGATATTGTTGAAGTAATTATCACCGATGAAACCACCTACTGTATTCTCTGCAGTCAACTTACCGCGAACCTCGCAGTTGGAGAACGCACACTTATCCTGAACAGAACCGGCAATACCTACGATACCACCCAGATTGCTCTTGGCTGTGGCATTTACATTTGCATAGCATGCATTTACGCCAGAACTTGTACGAGTCTGACCAACGATACCACCCACATTCTCAGAGTTAGGCAAAGAAATCTTGCCCTGGAAAGAACTGTTGGTAATATTGGTATAGAGATTAGCGCAACCTACGAGACCACCCGCAGCTGAAACCATCGCATCCTCGCCAGCAATCTTGGCACCATAAACAGAGATATTATCCACATTGGCACCCTCAGCCTTGCTATCAGTAGAATAGCTGGTCTCACCAGCCAACACACCTATATACTGGTTGGTATTAGTTACATCAACAGTAGGGTTCACAAAATTCAGGTTCTTGGCAACACCATTGATATCGAGTGAGCCAAACAAACCTACATGACCATCTGTAGTCTTGATACCGAGGTTATATACAGTATGACCATCACCATCCAAAGAACCAGTGAAGCTCTTGATAGGAGCCCACCACTGTGCAGCCTTCGCCATATCGATGTCAGCCACCAGCTTGTAGCTCTTGGTTGGCTCCAGAGCCATCTGCTGGAAGTCACCCGTAGTAGAAATCAGGTATGGATCCTCTACAGTACCCTTACCGCCCTCTTCAAACTTGGTGAAAGGAAGATCGTAGAAGCTCATGTCATACTTATTGTTCTCAGTATCGCTGAACACAACGAACATCTGGTACTTGCCCAATTCGTTCATCACTGGGAAACCTGCCTGTGAGATAGAATGAGTATCATCACCACGCCATGACTTCAGGACGGTTCCGTCAACCTTGGCAATTTCCAATACGTTGTCGAGCTTGGTACCATCCTCGCGGCGTTTCTTGGCAAGGTATACATATTCCATATCATCATCTGTGTTAAAGAGATATGGGTTGAGTGATGTGCTGTTGAGCAATGGAGTGAAGAGCTCAGCCTTTGTACCCAGGTTAAGTCTGTCTACGTGATCGATAGTGCAATCAGGGTTCACCCAAGCGATAGGAGCCAGAACCTCACCAGCCTCGGTCCCCTCAGCATTTGCCAAAGCAATGACATACTGGTAGCCCTGCGCATTGGCAGAAGTCGGGTAACGGTCGAAGTTAGATGAGATATTGTTACCGTCGATGTTCTGTGGCAACACACCTGCCTTCTCGCAGGAAGGAACATCTACCAGCTGAATCTGCTGGCCAGCACTCTCGCCTGTACCCAGGGTCTGCAGGAACCACATCTGGTCAGACTTGCCATGGATGGTGTTCAGCAAAGCCCACTGGTTGCTTGTCACATTATCGCAGATATCCTTCAACTTACCATGCTCTGAATCGTAAACGGCGAATGAAGCCAGGTCGGCATCCAGAGAAGGAGTATAGTCGAGAAGCTCTACCACGTAGTTCAATTTGCCGTTGTTGCTGAAGTAGCCCTCAGACAAGTCGTTGTTGCCGAAGAGACCGAAGGCAGCAGAACGGTAAGGAACACCCTCTGGAGCATTGATGGAAACACGGAGGCTATCCACCTGCTTGTAGTTCTTGTCCAAAGTTTTCAACACCAGGAAGTTGTCTGGATTCTGTGTAATATCCAGGTTACCATCACCTGCATCGGTATCGGTATATGGCTTCTCATACTGTGCCAGAACATAGTAAGGAGTGCCATCCACGTTCATACAGTTGAAGCAGGAGCCCTGCAGATAGTTGATTTTGTTGTCGATGTTGAAGCTGAAGGTATTCTCCACGTACCAATTGTCCTTTCCCAAGGCAGGAGGAGCGATGACATCGATGTTATACAGGCTGTCAGACTCGTGAGTCATGATCAGGCGCTGGTAGCTGTTCCAGCCCTTAGATGCGTCGAATACCAGACCGGTACCCTCCATCTCGAACTTGATTTCACCGGTATTGACATCGTAGGCACGAGTCAGATACTTGTTTTCGCCGTTGAAGGCATCGTGGAACTCCACCAGGATTTCGTTAGACTTCCCGTCCTTATCGAAAAGTTTCTTGGTAACAGGACCGTATGGAGTGATATTTGCCACATGCTTCCATCCTTCAGGAACCTTGACGCTGAAAGATCCCACTTGCTTGTGGTTGTTATCGAACAGCGTGATTTCTGAAGACTCATGGAAGTGAGCAGTATAATACTCGCTGTATACTGAGTCTCTAGAAACGATGCTCTGGGTGAAATACCAGTTGCCGCCGTCAGAACCGGTAACCCATCCGTAAGCCTCGCCCGATGCCGAATTGGTAGGGGTGTCGCCTATGCGTGAAGGAGCATTGCTGATGTTGGCAAAGCCAGCCTGGCGCATCTGGTAAGCACTGTTGCTGCAATTCACCATACCTGGCACAGAAACCAGGCGATGGATATCAGCATTCTTAAACTTCTTGGCAAACGATGCCTTGCTGGAGGCCATCGCCGCTGTGCCGCTTGCTCCCAGGAGCAAAGAAAGGCAAAGTGTAGATAATAATCTCATGATTACTTATTTTATTAAGTTTATTTTATGATAGATGATTTGCGATACGACTGCCATACAGCAAGCTTGGCTGCCATGCTGCTGGCAGATGGACCCATCTGGCGAGCCAAAGCTGGAGCCTGACGCTTGGCAGAAGATGCATCACCGCCCTTTGATATTTCCTTGAGGAATGGCTGTACCATCCAACCCTGATCGAGCACGTAGTTAGACTTGGAAGGACTCTTCGCCTTGAACACCTGCAGAATCATAGCCAGGAAGTTGCCCGTCTGATTGTTGACATTATAGGCAGTACCGCCAAAGAATCCGTAAGTGCCATACTGCTCACTATACTTGAATGTGGCAGAAATAACTCCAGACTCTGAACCCATGTAGTAAGCGGCATCCTCGTCGAGGAAGGTATCGTAGATAAAGTACTTACCCACCTTACCCAGGCACTGGCTGCTGCGGGTCTCCACGCTACCTGTTTTCTCATTCACAGTGATTGGGAAAACCAGTCCCATTTCAGGAATAGAAAGCTCGGTGCGGCTCAATGTAGCATAAACGACCTGCTGCTCCAGCTTGTCATCCTCGTTGAAATCGTAGTAAGAATAAACATACTCTCCGGCAATATCCTTGTCGAAGTCAAACTGCTTCACTACGAAAGAGTCGGTAACGGCTGCCACCTGATACTTGATGTAGTCGGCACGCAGATGACCTGTAGTATTCTCGCTGAGCGATACCTTCAATTCCTTGCTCACGGTATCCACCGAAGCCTTTGCCCACTCAGGAGCATAGATAACCTTCACATCAGCGTTGGAATTGTATGCCTTGACGAACTCCGTAGCCGCGTCGTTGCTGAAAATCATATCAGCCTTGTTCATCTCGAGCACCAGGCCATACTGGGAAACATTGATTACCACAGAGTCAGCCTCTGTCTTCTTGATAACCAGCTTGGCGTTGCGCGACTGGCGTGAGTCGTTGGCAAGAGCAGCCAGCTTCACGGTGCTGCCCTCGATGCTGGCGCTGAGCCATGAAGGTTCGTCGGTGTAAGCCTTGGCAGGAGTACAGTCCACGGTTACTTCACCCTCGCTGGCATTAGGTCCGAGCGAAGTCTGGGCAGAAAGCACGTTGATGGTGCTCTCAGCCACAGCCTGATAATCGCTGTCACTGCTGCATGAGGCCATCAGCCCCATGGCAGCCATACCTATTATATATATAGATTTCTTCATCTTACTTGATTATTTGTTTGGAGTCAAATTAGAAAGATAATACCATTCGATGACAAACACGTACTGGTTGTTCTCCTTGATAGGCTCTCCTTTTGCGGTACAAGCCAGGGCAATGAATGTATCAGAAGCATAGCCCTCAGAAGCCAGTGTGCCATCGTCCTCGAAGTCACCTTCCTGAGATACGCCGTGCCATACCACGTTCATACCACCCTGTCCGAGCAATGTTCCCTTATTCAGGTCGGCGTTCATCAGCCACAAGGCAGGATATCTGCCGCTAGGGTCATCAATCAGCTGTGAAGGCAGGTTGAGGGCACCCGTTTCCGGGTTGAAGCTCAATCCGATATTATAGGTATATCCGCCAGCGGTGAATGTACCCTTCAGCATGTTCTCCTGGTCTTCCACCTTCGAGATGGTCATATCGCAGGAGCCCTGCATAGCTGAGAGTGTCCAGTTGCCTACCCAGGTATCGATGCCAGGAGCATAGGAATTCAAGGTCAGATTCTCGTTGCCCTTTGCAGTCATCACACCAGCCTTGCTTACCAGGAAGTCCTGTGCCTTATCCTCACCCAGAGCCACAGGCTCGTTAACGGCATGGATACCGGTAGAAGTAACATAGAAAGGCTGCTCTACCATCTGTCCGTCGGCAGTGCGCGAAAGAATGCGGCGTGTGGCGGAATTAATCTCCACCATTTTGCTGGCATCCGAAGAATTGCCCACGCTGTAGTTCACGGCCAGGCGCTTCTGCACGTCGGCGATGCTGTCCAGATAGGAAGTCCAGTCTACGCCGTCAGCCATACGGGTGAATACCATCTCGTTCTCCCACTTCTTACCCTTTACGAAGATGCTGTCTTCTGTAAGCTTGGTAATCACGAACTCCCAGTCGCCCTGCTCACCTTCTATCTCGCCGTAGGTAGGCTCACCCAGGAAGTGGAAGATGTCGTTATAGGTGTTGAAAGAGAGCACAGGTCCCATGCTGCGGTCAACGGTATAACTGGATGTGGCGCGCTCGGTAGGTGCAGCAACGGCTGTATCGCCAGCCACGGTCACCTTGCCATTGGCAAACTTCATGAGGAAGGTGTAGCCGCCACCGGTCATTCCCTTGCCTGTGAAATAATGAAGCTGCCATCCGTTCTCAGAAGATTCCAGAATCTTCTGGGTATTCTCAACGGTGCTCTCGATGCGGTTGGCAGCCGACTCGTCGAAGAATTCCTTGTCATCGTGCAGACACGACTGCAAGCTCATACTGCCCAACAAGCAAACGATAGCTATAAATATATGTTTCATAAATCTATTCTATTTTAAATGTTCCAAATCCAAAGAACTCAACTCACTGCCTCTACGCAGGATGGCTGCACGCAATACATCGATATTCACGTCCCATGAATCCAGCATGTAGTTTTTCACGATGTTAAGCTTCTGGTTCAATGCAGATACAGCCTCGTCGCCACCTACCTTCTGGGCATCGTCGAGGATAGCCTGCCACTGCTCAGGAGTATAAGTGATATAGGTAGACAGCATCTCGGCAAAGTCCTCCAGACCCTCTGACATGGCGTATGGGGTAACAAAGCCCTTGCCGTGAGCCACAGAATCTGGTATCTGATACCAGTTACCACTCACGTAGCCCGACTCGGTAATCTTGTTATAAGATGTGTCGTAAGGCTTCTTCTGGTTCAGGATGTGGGTGAACTCGTGGTGCATGGTGTGGAAGTAATACTGAGTCATCGATGCATAGCTCTCAAGCATGGCATCGGTCAGGTTGTTCACCATGTAGAGTGTTACCTTCAAGCCGCCCTCGGCAGTACCCAGAACTATGGTTCCGTTGCTGTTGTAAGCTGGACTACCAATCAGGTGAATCACTCTTGGCACATTGTGCTTCACGAAATCAGGACCCAGCACCTCGGCGTATGAATCGAGCCAGAGATACTTGATGATGATAGCCAGCTTGGCAGACTTTGCCGAGTCGGCTGGAGTCAGGGTATAAGTATAGTCAGACTCAATGTCCTCCATCTTATACTTGAAATCGATGTTGTAAGGACTGGTGTAGTTCTTCTGCAACCACAAGTCCAGGTTGTCTCTCTGCGGAGAGGTAACAGGGAAGATGGTTGGATCGTCCGGGTCATTGTCTGAGCAAGACACGAAGCCCAGGCCCATCACCAATGCCAACATCAACATATATATATTATGTTTCATTTCTTACTATTACTTTATGTTTTTTTACTTATTGCGAGGGTTTGGTGTAACACCTGCAGTGATTACATCCTGTGGCAACTGGATGGCGAGACGTGGGTCACGTGCCTCCATGGTGTCGGTGATGTCTGTAATCTTGTAGTTGCTCTTCACGTCACGGCGATAGATGGTGATGCCGTAACGCTTCACATCCTGCATGCGCAAGCCCTCGTGAACGGTCATGATTCGGCGTAGGTGAAGGATGCACTGCAGCATAGGCTCCTCTGTATCCTTGTCGATAGCAAAGGTTGTGTGGAATGCCTTGCGTGGAGTTGGCTTCTCTGGAGTATAATAAGCAGTAACACCATCGCTATAGAACTTCTTGACATCATCCAGGGTAAGCTGCACGCCAGTCTTTGAGAAGGCAGCCAACTCGGTGTTCAGATCGTTCAGTGCCTCTGCATAATTGCCGAGCAAAGCCTGAGCCTCAGCTCTTACAAGCAAAGTCTCATCAGCTGTAAACTCTGCATATACTGCATGAGGTGTACCGATACCAGCCTGGATATCAGCATACTCGAAATCGTAAGGAACCTTACGGACGATATACTTTGAAAGAGATGCATTAGAGAACACGGTATAGTTGAACACCTTGTCGCTGAAGCCCCAAGGACCCTCAGACTGAACGGTTTCCTTGGTTGCTACGATGGCGCTGTGTGCATACTTGTCACCATACTGGAACGGACCTCCGATGACTCCCCATTCAGAAACAACTACCTGCAGCAGCAGGTTTGCCTTCACAGATGAGGCGATGTAGGCATTAGGCTGAATCTGCTTGTTGGCAGAAAGCGCACCCCATGCAGTCCAGTCTCTCAGCATACCCTTGGCATTGCTGCCCAACACCTTGTTGGCATACTCCACAGCCTTGTCATATTTCTGATAATAGAGATAGAAACGGGCTGCGAAAGCGGATGCAGATGTAGAAGTGAAGTGGAACTTAGGCTTGTCATAGGTAGAGCCTACCAGTTTCAAGCCTTCCTGCAAGTCCTTGTCAATCTTGGCATAGAGTTCTGCCAGAGTACCACGGTCGTACTTTGCGTGTACATTGGTCTCAACCACCTCTGGGTAAGGAAGGCCCAGGTCTGTGGCTGCAGTGGTCTCATCGTAAGCCATGCAGAATACGTTGGCCAACTGGAACATGGCATAGGCACGGCACAGGAGTGCCTCTCCCTTCTGGGCAGAATAAGAACTCTGGTCTGCCTGGCTGTTGATATGTTCCAATGCGATGTTGGCAGTTGTAATGGCATCATAATATGTTGACCAGTAAGTAGAAGGAGCCTCGTAAGAACTGGTCTCGGTGATGTCTGCCCATTCGTATGCCTGCTGCTGGAAACGGTCGGCAGCATCCCAACCGGTATTCAGGTTGCAATCGGTATTGTCAGAATACATCTCCAGCAGATAGGCAGGATGCACCTGTGGGTAGGCATTTACCAGAAGCTTCGACACATCGGAAGGGCTCTGAAGGTCCAGACGGCTATCTGGCTGCTTGTCCAGATAATCGTTGCAGGAAGTCATGCCAGCCGACAGTGCCAACGCTACAATGGCGATATATAATTTCTTTATTTTCATTTTATTTTCTACAATAATTAAAGTCCAAGTTTCAATGTAAGAGTAAACTGCTTTGGCATTGGTGAAGCCACACCACCCGCATTCATGAACTCAGGATCCTGACCGTTCAGCTTCTTGTCTGCATAGAGCAGCATGAGGTTGGTAGCCTGAAGCTTCAATGAGATGTTGTTCACTGGTGAGTTCTCCAACCAGCGGTGTGGGAAGTCGTATGCCAGTGAAATCTCCTTCAGGCGGATGAAGTCACCCTTGGCTGTACGTACAGAAGTATAGTTGTAAGCATTGTAGGCTGTGGCCAGCAATGTACGGTTCTGCTCATACTCATAACGGCTCACTACACCAGGCACATTGGTAACATTCTCATCACCAGGCTGCATCCAGCGATTCTTGAAATCGTGGGTCATAGATGTCAAGTCGTTATACTTGGCACTGAAAGCCGGGTCAAGACGCACCACGTTGCCGAAAGCGTATGTAAGGAACAGGTTCAGATGGAAACCCTTATAGTTAAATGTGTTACCCAGGGAACCATTGTAGATAGGATCTGTAGAGCCCTCGTAAATCAGATAGTCGGTTTTGTCACGATTCTGGAAGTCCAGGTCACCCACGGTAGCCTGCCCCTTCTCGTTGATGCATACAGGATAGCCCTTCTCGTTGATGCCCACGAATGGGATAGAGAACAGGGCACGGGCTGGATAACCCTGCTTGGCAAAACCGTTGCCCTGAACCAGGTCGATGACACGACCCCGATTGTAGAGGTCGGTAATCTCTGTGCGGTTGTGAGAGTAAATCAAGCTAGTCTGCCAGCTGAAATCCTTGGTCTTCACGTTGGTAGAAGAGATGCTCAACTCCTCACCCCATGCCTTCATGGAACCCACATTGGCATAGGCTATGCCATAGAGCTGGGTAACGGCAGGACCAATCTCATCGAAGTTGTGACGCTGATATACATCGAATGTCACGTTCAGGCGGTTGTTGAAGAAACCTGCATCCACACCGAAATTGAACTCGTTCTTCTTCTCATAGGTAAGCTCGTTGTTTCCAAGCGCTGCCACCACGAATCCCAACTCCTTATCGGTAGTAGTAGGACGGTAAGGGGTATTCATAGAGAGCTTGGTGAGCGCATTGCAATAAGCTGCATCCGGAGGAGTACCTGTCAAACTGTAAGACACGCGGAAGGTGAGGCTTGACAATGGCTTGAGCTTAGGGAAGAAGCTCTCCTCGTGTACGTTCCACGCACCAGACACGTTCCATGTAGGCATCCAGCGTGCCTGAGTGGTACGACCCATCTGGTTAGAACCCTCATAGCGGAATGTTCCGTTCACTACATACTTTCCATTGAAGGAATAAGTGGCATTGGCATAGAATGCCGCACTGCGTGAATCGGTGTTGCGCAAACTGTAATAGTTAGAGTTCTCCTGATCCAACTTCTTGAAATAGAGATACTCAAAATAAGCAGTCTCGCCACGGTAGTTCATACCCCATCCGTTAAACCAAGTGCGGTTACGGCTGATACCGGTAGTCTCAAGACCACCGAAGAGGTTTACGATATGCTTCTGCGCAAAAGTATGGTTGTAGTTGGCTGTAACACGGAAGTCATAGTCCAACATGCGGTTCTCTGTACGCTGATAGATACCACCCTGCTTCAGCACGGATACAGGCAGGGCATAGAGGTCGGCCTTGTCTGTGAAGAGCAGCTTGTTGGCATCACGAATCAGCGAGTTGTCCATGGCGCGGTAAGCCATCGCCTGGTTGGAATCCTCCAGGATGTTGTGCTCCTGCGAAGAAGTGCTGTACTTGATGGCACCCAGTGTAGAGAGCTCCAGATCCTTGAAAGGCTTCCACTTCAGCTCCAGCTGGAACTTGGCATCAGCCACGTTCAGGTCGATGTAGTTGCTCTCCAGCTCATGCAGGATGTTGAATGCTGCATAGTTGGCATGATAATAAGTATAAGGATCCAGCGCACGTGATGTGTTCAGGGCGTAAGAGTATGGGTTGATATCGAAATCACGCTTCACCTGACCTGATACCACGTCTACATCCTGTCCCAGAGTACCTGGTGCCTTCTGCTTACGGTAAGAACCGCCACCAATCAGGTTGACAGAGAGATTATCCAGAATATGATGGGTCATATTCATGCTCACGGTATAACGGTTCACCTTGCTGTCCTTGTACCATCCTGGGTCAACCATGGCAGAAAGTGAAGCGTAGTAGTTACTTTTCTCGGTACCGCCGCTCAAGCTAACAGAGTGGTTCTGCATGATGGCAGAAGAGAAAAGCTGCTTAAACCAGTTGGTATTGCGATACTCCGCCTGCTGCAGGTAGGCATTCTGAGCCTCCTGGGTGTTGGCGAGACCAAACATACCAGTGGTGCTGTTGTAGGTGTTGATCAGCTCATACATCTTTCCGTATACACCATAGTCGCTGCCATTGAGGATATCAGAAAGATTGAGCCATCCCTTATCCCTCAACTCCTTGTAGATGGCCATCTGGTCCTGAGAGTTGAGAATATCGAAATTGCCGTAAGACGGAATCAGGCGGGTAGTAAACTCACCGGTATAGTTCAGGTGAGCCTGTCCCTGCTTACCCTTCTTGGTAGTAACGACGATGACACCTGCCATCGCGCGCGCACCATATATAGATGTAGCGGAACCATCCTTCAGGATCTGGAAACTTTCGATATCATCAGAGTTCAACCCTGCGATGGCAGAAGAAATCAGGGTCTCCGGATCACCAGAAGCCAGGTCGTCGGCACTCACGTCGGATACGTCCTCCATGATAACGCCATCCACCACCCAAAGAGGCTTGGATGAACCATAGATAGATGTTGCACCACGCACACGGATCTTCGGAGCAGAACCAAAGGTACCACTCACGTTCTGCACGGATACACCGGCAGCACGACCCTCAAGAGAGCGGCTGATGTCGGCAACACCATTCAATTTAGCTTCCTCGGCATTTACTCGGTCGGTAGCACCGGTAAAGAGGCGGCGGTCAGTTTTCTGCAAACCAGTCACCACCACTTCCTGCAACTGTGCTTCAGGACGAAGTACCACCTTCATGTTGGCAGTAGCAGCCAATGTCTGACTTTTCATTCCCACGTAGCTAAACACGAGTTTAGTTCCGTTAGGAACATTCAGTTTAAATTTACCGTCAATATCCGTGACTGTACCCTTACTGGCAGCTCCTCCTGAAATCAGGACAGAGGCACCGATAACCGGTTCATTGTCTTCCGCAGATATTACGGTTCCAGATACATCAATCTGGGCAAACGCAGCTCCGATGCTCATCAAGAGACAAACAAAGAAGAGCGAGAGTCTTTTTTCCATAATTTCTCGTCTTAATTTAAAATTATTATGTAATATTGTGATATCGGCTGCAAAATTACAATAAAAATATGAAATATTATCTTTTTTTGTATAAAATCTGCAAAAATATGCGTTTTTTCATATTTTTAGTAAGGAAAAAAGGAAAAATAATAAAAAATAGATAGTATAAGGCCATGATAAGGCTACAAAGTAAAAGCGAGTGCAGTGTCACTTTTTACACTGCACTCGCCTGAAATCCCATTTAAGTATAACTATTCGAACCCATTCCAAATTTGAGGACTATAGATTGACACCATCAAACCTGCATATATCATAGCCTTTTCATCTTCAGTGAACTCATTGCCCGTCTCTATGATTTCAATATAATCATTAGTAATTTTGACCAAATCATCTACATTCTCAGGATAAGTAGTAAAAAGTTTAAAGTATTCATTAATGGCATTCTCCACCTTCACATCACCAATGGGATTCGCTTTCATGTAGTTATCCACATCAAACTGACCATTCCTGACAAAACTATTGAGAATAACCATTTCTTTATCTACTTCACTCTTAAAATCCTTACCGTTTAAAACACTTAAAATTTTCGTTTTGTCAGAAAGTGTAGGCGGAGTCCAATTATCAAGAGGATCCAGGTGTTTTTTAACCATCGCAGCTTGTGGCGAAGGATTGGCATAATCATAACCGAGAATAAGTTGATTGTGCATATACCCTACAGCCTGCAAATCTTTAAACTTTGAAGGTAATTTGATTCCTTGAAGTTTAGGCTCATAAACATATCTTCTATAAAAATTCATTGTATCTGACTTCACGTTTTGATTAATCAGATTCAGTGAATAATTGAAAAAATCATCTGTTTTTACAGGAAATCTATTTAATGAGCGATAAACTTGATACGAAGATAGAGCCCCACGTAGAATACCGCATCCCACAATAGTCGCAATAGAGCCAGTGCCTCCTGTAGTCAAACCTACAATAGCAGCTAACTTTCTGCCAGCATTCATACCTCTAATTGCCCCATAAACATCTGCACAGGCAATCCACCCCTTTCCGTTGATAGCTCTCGTATGAGGTTTCTGTGCCATCATCACTTCATTATACTCTTGTAACTTTTTTATAGTAAGACTATTAATCTGATTTACAGCAATAGTCTCCGATAATTCTGTCTCTTCTGCAGAGCAAGATGACATCGCCAACATGATGGTAAACATCATACTAAATAAAAAAATAATTTTTTTCATAATCGCAATCGTTTTAAATGATTAATACTTTTTTTTCACTGGTGCAAAGGTATTGTTTTTTCCCCTTCCTGCAAAAAACCTTTTCTACGATTCGTCATTCTTACGCTTTCAATCGTCATTTTGATAGCGTAAGCCGTGAAAAGCCTGAACCTAACGATTCACCCTAAAGATTTAGCCATTCGCAGCGTATTTACCACGATTAACTTGCACAAAAGTTCGCTAATTGATTTGTTTTTTGTACTTTTGCACAAAAAAAAATAGAATAGCTATGACAAGAAAAGAATTCTTTATTAAATTAGACAATTTCTTTAATCAGCCAGGAAATTTTAGACTCGGCTTGATTACAAGCACATTATATGTACTTACCCTACATATTAGTGGTATACACATATCCAATGAGACCACCATCGGATGGTTTCTCTATGACCTATTTGATCTATGGCTTACATTTAGTGCATTAGGCGTACTTACTTATCAGTTTTGCCTTTTTTCAACCAAAAGATTCCTGGAAGGAGAAATTACTATCAACAAGATATTGGTATTCAGCCTGATTACATGGTCAATATGCATCCCTATTTGTATATGGGTTGACTGGGTAATGCATTCTGGAATATACGAAACTAACAGTTTCTACATTCTCCTCATCTTCTGTATTCTAGTATCCTCAGTCTCTATCATTCAAGCCTGTGGAAATATCATCAAACAGAGAAATGAGGAAAAACTGAAAATGGTAGAGGAAATAAAGAGCGAAAGAGAGAAGACGGCACGTGCACAACTCAATACCCTCAAATTGCAACTTGATCCACATTTTATGTTCAATAGCCTTGGCACACTGTCGGGCATCATTGTAGAGAATCCTCAAAAGGCGCTAGACTTCACTTCCCGACTCTCCCGCATCTACAAATACATCGTGGCACATCTTGACCAAGACTCCATTACCTTACGAGAAGGTATGCGATTCATCCAAGACTATTGCAAACATATAGAAATGAGATATAAGAATCATTTCGTATTTGATATTGCCAGCAACATCTGCCACGATGACGAGGAATTGATACTTCCCCTCAGCCTTCAGCTTCTGGTAGAAAATGCAGTAAAGCACAACCAGCACTCTGAGGAACATCCGCTACACATCCGAATCTATAGAGATGATGACTTCGTATGTGTAAGTAATGAGCTTGCGCCTTATACGATAATCGGATATAGCAAGGAAGAAGGAACAGGCATCGGCATCAAGAATCTCTTCGACCGATACAAGTTGCTCACCGACAAGATTCCTATCATATTGCAATCCGATACTACTTACACGGTACAGATACCTATCGTCAAGAAGACAAAAGAACTTAAATAATTGTAACATACACAATAATATGTGTAAAATCAAGTTATATAATACGAAAGGGGCACAAATGTAATAATACAAAAAAAGGGAAACAAAACATGGCAATAAAAATATTAATCGTAGAAGACGAAAAGCGAATGTACAACTATCTCAAGAAGATGCTCTTAAAGATAGATGCCAGCTATGACATAACAGGTCCAATTACTAATGTAGCAGAATTAAGAGATACGTTGCAGAATGAGGAGCACTACGATCTACTCGTCTCCGACGTACGAATCAATGGTGGCACCTGCTTCAATGCCTTTGAGGTGGTACGTCCCAAGATGCCAGTAATCTTCGTTACCGCCTACGACGAGTATGCGCTTAAAGCCTTCAAGAGCAACGGCATTGCCTACGTACAGAAGCCTGTGGAAGAGGAAGAACTTAGAGAAGCTCTAGAGAAAGCCAAGAAAATGTTATCTCCAGAAAACGAGATTGACAAAATCCTTGCCATGCTTCAGCCTCCTGCCAAGCAATACCGCGAGCGATTCCTTATACCAAAAGGTGATCAATTTCAGATAGTAAACAGTTTTGCCATCAGCTACCTGGAGGTAGACGGAAAGGGAGCCATTGCTCACCTAAGCGACACCTCATTAATAAACATTCCTGAGAGTCTGAACGAACTGGAAAATGAGCTAGACCCCAAAATGTTCTTTCGCTGTAGCCGACAATACCTTATCAATATCGAGGACATCGTCAAAATAGAAAGCACATGGAATGCCAAGCTCATCCTCAAACTACGTAGATTCCCAGACGTAGAATTCGAGGTAAGCCGTGACCGTGTGAAGGAACTGAAGGAGAAGCTGAACCAATAAAAGAACTGGGGTAAGCCTCTTTCCCTTTAAAAAAGCCACAAAGTATAAGAGGGTGTGTCATAAGGCCATGGCACACCCTCATATATTTTTAGCCTTAAGGCTAATTATATTTTTCCTTAAGGCTAAATATTTTTTTCCTTAAGGCTAAATATTTTTTTCTGCATCAGATGATGGTAATCCAGATGCTCTCCTCCTTCAGCTGCGCCTCATTCATTTTCTTCATCAACCGATGAAGCCAGATACGGGAGTTCACCACCATGCCCTTCACCCTGTTCTCACCCACCAGGATGCAGCCCTAGGTGTCTTCTGCCTTGTTGCCGACATGAATACTGAAAACGCTTCTTGTCAAGAGTTTGAGGGGGACATTCTCACGCAAATTTCATATAAGGCTCACACAAACTTCATATAAACCTCATGCAAACTTTGAATGAGCCTCACGTAAACTTTATCTAAGCCTCAAACCAATTCGAAATGAAGCTTATTTCAAAGGCAAATGAAGCCTATTGCAATGACCAATGAAGCCTGCTTCGATAGCAAACTAAGCTTTTTTGCAATACACCATGACCAAAATCGTGAGGGATGAAGCCGAAATCGTGAGGGATGCGTGATGGATAAATTCCTATTTTCCAGCATCTATCACGCAGAATATTCCCTATATATCAACACATTAAAAGCTTTTTTCTGGAAAATCGTGATGGGTGATAGATGATTTGCAAAAAACATTTTCATTAAACGTAGCAAGAACAACCACCGCTAGGCGCAAGCAAATAGAAAAAGGGTGCATCATCAATACATGACACACCCTTTTTAATTATCTATATCCGAAAAGTTTTATTTCCGAATCTAACTATTCCCGAATCTTATCTGCGAGATACACGAACCTTCACGGTATCATGACCTACCTTCACAATGTATGTGCCGGCTGTCAATGATGACAATGAAATGTTCTGAACGTAATCATCTGTAACAACACTATGGGCTACCATCTTGCCATCAGCAGCATAAACAGCTACCTTGTCGCCTGTATGAGCACCCACGATACGCAATGTGCTGCCGGCAACTGTAACCTTCAGCTTATCGGCTGTTACACCATCGATGCCAGTAACAACAAGAGTTACCTTGTTAGAATACTGCTCACCCGTAACAGAATAAGCGGCTGCTACCTGATACTCAAGATAATTGCCAACCACAGAAGACTTATCTGTGTATGAATTACCAGAGATATAGCTGTTGTTCAGCTTGTCACCATTCAGATATACATTGTAACCCAGGAAGGCATTCTTCTGAGAAGTTGCGCCCTGAGCCACATGAGCCACCTTCAAAGGTGCAGCTGATACATTCGCCTTTGGCTTGAATGTGAGAACCTCAGCACCCTGCTTTCTAGCCTTCGCAGAGCTGGCAGGAGCGTATGGACTCAAACCGATAGAAATGTTCCAGTTGGCATCGATATCAGCACCAGAATCCTCCATCGTACTCCATGAGATACCATCAGAAGAATAAAGGTCGCCACGACCACTGCGAGCAGGGCCCTTATCGTAACCCAGAGGCACTGTAATCTTATTGTGCTCTACATATACTGCCACACGGAGACTCTTGGTAGGGTCGATTGGGAGTGGCTCGTCAAGATGAATGGTATTGAAGGCATACTCCTTCAGGCTTGGAACAAACTGCTGGCGAACCAACGTGTTGTTCTGATATACCAATACATAGAGAGCATCAGGAATCTGATTGATGTAAACCTCTACATCGCTCAATGCCAGATGACCGTATTCCTTCAAATCCTCAGCAAACCAGTTGACTCCTGCAAAGAAGGCACCACCGTTAGGCTGACCGGCTGCATCGTAGCAGTTGCCATTGTGCCAACGCAAGTAGATAGGCTCGCCCAGGGCAGGAGTCTGCCAGGTCAGGTTTCTGCTGTCTCCATTGTTCTCCACACGAAGGGTGGTTGGAGCCAGACTACCATTGTCATAATAGAGATCGAGACTTACTGCATCACTCAACTCGCTCTCGGCAGAGTTCTTGGTAACCAGCTTCACCTGATAATCATAATGACCAATCAGCAGGTTGTGGTCTACATAAGAGATGCCCTGTACTGGAGATGCGGTAATCTTCTCGCCGTTGCGATAGATGTCGAATCCGTAGCAGTCGGTCTGAGGTGCCTCCTTGTAGAAGCTTACACCGTCGATATACTGGTCTGGATTACCCGCAGCCTTAGCCAAGCCGATGTACTCTGTACCCTCAGGCAATTCGCACATCACATCCTGCCACTGCTCTGTGGTTGTCACAGTCTGCAGACGGATGAAGTTGTCTCGGTGAGTACCACCTACAGAATAATAGATCTCGAATGTACCATTACCCTTATGGTCATCAGCATTTCTTGCTGCAAGACGAACATACTTCATATTCTCTGCCTTCACAACACCGAATGCCTCAGCCTTCTGACCGGCAACAATCGACTTGCTGCCATCGAATGAGTAGTCGGAACTTACCATCCAGTTAGACTTGTAGCTCTCGCCCTCAGCACCAAATACCTCTGTACCATCTACAGAAGACTCGAATGAGTTCACGGAAGCTGCAGCCTTGTACATATCAGGATCCTTGAACGAGAGGAGCACGTTGTAACCGTATGTTGACTGCACAGCCTGTACATTCTCAGGAACCTTAGCCTCACCAGAAGCCACGATAGCAGCTGTGGCAACAGCCGACTTAGCCGAAGTAGTACCATCAATATAAACGGTCTCTACGCTGTAGTCGTAATTGCCCTCCTGACTCACGGTTTCCTGATAGAAACGGCGGGTAAGAGGTTCGCCATTCAGTTTCTCGCCATTGCGATATACATTGTAACCTGCCACAGTGTTCAAGCCGCCCATATCCAGAACGATGAACTTGGTAGCCTTACCCTGACGCTGCAGAGCGAGCAACATGTAAGTGATGCCCTCAGGAGATACGAACGAAGACATACCACCTGCCTTGTAAGAAGAGATGTTGTCAATCTCAAGATACTTGCCCATATCGAGCGAGCCTACACGCTCACCGCTTGCCATATCATAGATGCCGATGGTATAGGCATTCGCCTCATTGCCCTGCTCGAAAGCATAGAGCTTGCCATCGTAGTAAGCTGTACCGGAAGCACCCTTCAGGGTAGGACCTGTAGCCAACTTGCTGCCATCCTTAGCCATGTAGATGCTGGTCTCCCAGTCACCAACCTCGAAGCCGCCCTTGCCGCCATCCAGTGTTGGGATGTAAGCCAAATGGCGTGAGTACTCAGAGATATCGATGCTCTTCATCAACTTCATGGTAACAGGATTGATGACATGCATCTTGGTGCTGTAGTCGCCTGCATAGAGATACTGACCATCGTAAGCCAGGTTACGGATACCGTCGATATCGCTTACCACGCAGCTCTTCACCTTCTTGCCATCCATAGAGAATACATCGATTCTACCATCCTCATTATATATAGAGGTATAGATGTACTTGCCGTCGGTGGCCACAGCCATAGAAGACTTCGCACCTTCGAATTCTCTTACGAACTCTGGCATAGCTGCATCGGTTGTTACAGGACGCTTAGCTACATCTACAGGGATTGACATCTCTGAAACGGTAGGAGCATCCCAACGGAGTGAGATGTCGCGGTTGCGGGTTACAGTGGCATCCAGATGATGAGGAGCCGTCTGGTTCTCGATGGCATAAGCCTCAACAGAAGTCTTGCCGCCAAGCTCAGACTCACCGCCATCAGCATATACAGATGTTACCTGATAGCTGTAGGTACCTGCGTTAGAGAGAACGTCATCGAATGACTGACCAGCCACAGGAGTGCTGTTCACCTTCACACCATCACGATAGATGTTATAACCCACAGGGGTTGCCTCGGTATCGTTGCTGTTAGGAGCCACGTTTACACGGATGTTCAAGTTACCGCTAATGGCAGACTCAGCTGCAGTAAACCAGGTCTTGCCATCCACAGAGAGCAGGTTACCCTTGCCGTCAACAGCCTTGCTGTCATCAAGACTCAGAGGATGTACATCCGCATCGTTCATGATCTGGAATGCGAAGATATAAGAATGTCCTGGCTTCAGGATAATATCCTTATCCAATGGAATATCGGTGAATGAACCGTCATACTTGATTTCGCCTCTATATTTCTTGCTGTAGATGATGTTGCCATCCTCATAGATACGAGGTGCAAGATAGGTAACCGTGTTAACCAACTGGATGGAAACAGAAGAAACCTTCTTGTTGCGGTAAGGCACATAATCCTCAGCATCCCACTTGGCACCTGCGAAGAAGTAACCGCCTGAAGCCAGACCCAGCTCATCTTCGTGCTTGCCGGTAGCCCAGCTCATGGTGTCACGATGGGCAGCCTCTACCAATGGAGAATCCCAGTTCAGGTGAACATTCTTGTTGTTCTTGATGCTTGAAGTGAGGTTGAGAGGAGCATAATACTGAGCGCCCTCGTTGACGAAGGCTACTACAGAATCGCTCTTTGCCGACTCCTTGCCATTGTAAACCGCTGTCACCTGATAAGAATACTTGCCGTAAACCAGCTTGGTATCCGTGAACTGCATCTCCTTCACTGGAGCAGCATTCACCTTCACGTGGTTGCGATATACATTATATCCATCTGCCACGGCAGCACCATTGCCCTTAGCCCATGTGAGGACGGTAGAAGCAGCCTTAGGCGCAGCCTTCAAGCTCATCGGACGTGGAGTAGAAGACTCAGATGTAGCATTCAGCTTGAAGCTGATGTTCTGTGCTTCCAACTCTGGGTTGGTGAACAGAGTAGCTGTTGTAGCATAGCTGTCACCCTTCTTTGCCTCCAGAGCATCGAGACCTACACTGATTACCTGCTCAGCACCCGGCTCCAGCGTACCATGCTTAGGAGAGAGGTTGAGCCACTTGTTGGTCTCTGCCAGGGTATAGCTGAATACCAGGTTAGGACTCTGATTGAGAGTTCCCATCAGAACCAGCTTGCCTGGAACTACATCCATAGAAGAGAACAGACCGCAGACATAGTTCTGACCGGTGGTCTGACCACCCAGTACATAACCAGGAACATCGGTCAATACGTGCTTCTCATCGGTCAGGGTACCCTTGGCGATGTCATACTGACGGAGCTGCAGCTTATCAAACTTATCTGAAGACACGGCAGTCATATCAGACAACCAGAGGTATGGTCCTCCAGGAGTTACGTCATCGTAGGCTGAACCATATACAGCGATGTTGCCATCAGAAGTCAAGGCAGACATCTTACGGATGAACTTACCCTTGCGGTCAACCAATCCGATGGTTGTAAAGGTACCAATCCAGAAGCCGTCGTAGACAGGATCGTAGGTACAGTGGGTAATCTTCAGGTCGGAAACACCACCCACGGTGATGATATCCACGATGCGGCGGTTGTCGAAATCGAGCTTGAAGATACGGTTAGACCAGTCACTGCCGTAGAAGTAGCGGCCGTCGAAGGTAATGTCGTAGAGCTTGTAATACATCTCAGGAATAGAGAACTGCTCGATGAACTTACCGTTCTTATCGTACTTCCAGAACTTACCCAACTCGATGGAAGAGGTGGTATAGTAATACTCACCATCGAAGGCGATAGACTTCTGCAAGTCGCCGGAGGTGTTCCATGATGGCATGGTCTCCCAGCGGTGAGAGATGTCGCCGGTGCCCTTGTTGGTATTCTCCTTGAGATACCAGGTCAAAGGACCGTTACCCTCGTTCTTGATGGTGAAGTTCTTGGTGATGTTAGCCTCAGCCTCCAGGTCTGCACTCACGGTGTTGGCAGAAAGCGCTACCTTTGGAGCCTCCAGATTGGCTGTGAAGTTGTTGGTACCATCGGCCTTGACGGTCCATGTACCCTTATACTCGTTGTAGCCCTCGCGGATGATGCTCACGGTATAAGTACCCTCCTCTATCTGGTCGAGCTTGAGCACACCATTCTTATCGGTAGTCTCGCTGATCACAGCGCCGTTATCGCCAGTCAGGGTAACAGGGCATCTTGAGATGGTGCCAGATGGAGTCTTGACACTCAGCTGTCCCTTCGCCCAAACTGGGTTCCATACCTTCACGTCATCTACGTACCAATAGTTAATCCACTTGGCATCGTCGCCATGCGCACGGAAACGGATCTTGAACAGGTTATTGCTCAGATAATCACCGATAGGATAGGTATAAGTTGTCCATTCGAAGCCACCAGCGTAGTTGTCGAATACATCGAGACCTTCCCAAGTCTTTCCGCCATCGCAGCTCAACTCTACCTCCATGTAGTCAACATTGGTCTGCTCGCTGTTGCGGAGACGCAGGTTGAAGCGCAGATAGGTATTGTCCTTGTTTGGAGTATTCAGCTCGCGGGTCTCCAGTGCCTGGTTGTAATTGGTCAAAGCCGACCAGCTGTAGGTAGCGGATGGGTCAACCAATCCATATTCGTAGTAGTCGATAGACCACTTGCTCTCCTTGTTGTTGTCGAGGTTCACGGTAGTCCACTTGTCGGCATGGAGCGTCCAGTCGTCGAAGTCGTCCTCGAAAGGCAACAGGCGGATATCCGGAACAGTGACCTTCAGAGGTTCACTCTGGGCAGACTCCTGACCATTCTGATGAACGGCAGTCACCGTATAGGTATAGTCAGCATAGTCTGGCACATTATCAGTGAAGCGTGCAGAATCCATAGGAGCCTCGTTCACCTTCTTGCCGTCACGATATACGTTGAAGCCCACCACAGGGTTGGCAGCAGCCAGCTGTTTCTTGCTCTGGGTAGGACGAATCTTGTTGGTTCCCACGAAGATGTCGTCGAGCATCATCATGAATCCACCCTCAGAAACGCAGTTGATGGTTACATACTTTGCCTCCTTAGGAATGGTATATTTCACGAGTGTCCAAGCCGCAGGAAGTTCCACGTATGGGCCTTCGTTCACATACTTGAAGTCGGAAGGACGCTTGCCGGTGGTAGAATAACCTACGCGAACACGCTCAGCGGCAAAGTTGCCGCCCTCGATCTTGTAACTGCGAGCCATGAAACTAAACTGGAAGTCCTGGTCGAAGTTCAACTCTGGCGAAATGATGTAGTCGTTGTTCTTATCGTCGATAGAACTGAAATCCACCAGCATCTTCTTGCCAGAATAAGGCTGGAAATTTGGATTCTCGTTCACCGCAGGAGAGGTTTCCCAAGGGTTCATGACCACGAAAGCCATCTTCTGACCCTGAGTTGGGAAGGCACAAGCCTGCCAGGTATAGGTATTGTTATTATCGGCGTCGATATACGACCAGCCCACGTTACCGGCTGAATTGATGGCGAAGTCCTGATGATTCTCGAAATCATCGAAGTAGCCATCGGTCTTTTCTGGTGAAATCCAGCTCAACTTCACCGTCTTGTCGCTCACACCCATCAGTTGGAGTCCGTAAGGCACACCTTCGGCATTGCCTTCCACCTTCATCTTGGTATAGCGAACGACAGGTGCCTTGCGAGACTGAGCCACGAAATTCTCCGATGGCTTCACCTTTTCGCCTTCACCCTTCTTTCCATCAGTCAGCGCATCCACCGAAGCCCATACAGCTCCGCAGGTCATTGCCGCCAACAAGATGGCAGAATATTTATAATGTTTCATAAATGTTCTATTTGATGCTATTATTTATTACTTGATGATAATCTTGCTGCGATGGGTCTTGCCCTCGCCGCTTACGCTGATGATAGCCATGCCAGTGCCTGCAGGAACCTGGAAGTTCAGACTGCCAGAGCGAGCCTCAGCGGTATAGAGCTGAACGCCGGCAGCAGATGTACAGGTCACGGTGTAGCCTGCCTTGATGCCATCTACCTGGATATTGCCACCGTTCACGCTGATACCGAAGCCGGTACCCTCGATGACATCGTGGATGCCTGTAGAGGTATTTGCCTGGTAGTAAACAGGTGCAGACTCATCGTAGTAAAGATTGCCCTTACCTGAAGCTACCCAAACACGGTACTTGCCCTCATCATACTCACCGTCTTCCTTGTTGTTAATAGGAATCACGTTGGTTGGTACAGAACCGGCTGCCAAGTCCTCATAAACCTTACCATCGTTGTAGGTAAGTGTGAGATACTTGATGCGGGCATTTCTACCACCATTCTTGAACTTGAAGCGCAGCTGTCTGTACTTCTTGTTCTCCAGATAGGTAGAGTAATCCTCTTCCTGACCTTCTGAATCATATTCCTTCAGGGTAATCTTGGAACCCACGGCATTCCATGTCTTGCCATCCTCAGTACCCTCGATGCTCAACTCAGAAGAACCGAGCGGACCGGATGCGGTGACGATGAACTTGCAGTCCTTGATACCTTCAGGACAATCCTTCAGGGTAACAGAACCATTGCTGCGGAACTGGATAGAACCTGTGCCCAGAACTACATCACCCTCTACATTCTGATAGAAATCCATTGGGGTGAACACGGTCTGCGAGTTGGTCTTATTGGTCTCTCTACTCAGGCAGAGATAGTAGTTATCAGCACCTTCCACAGGGCTCCATGATGCAGTAAGCACGCTCTCGCCGGTTCTCTCCAGCTTCACGTCCTTAGGCGTATCGAGCTTCTGGGTTACCATCACGTTCCACAACCAGAGGTCGTTCTGCATTCTCTCTGAGCAGACACGGAAGGCTACATAGATATCCTTTCCTGCAAACTGGCTCAAATCTACCTCCTCAGCATGCTGAGCACCGAAGTAATCGGCAAAAGAGAAACGCTTTACGAGGTGGAAATCGTTCAGATCGTTGGTCTTGGTAGAAACCAATACCTCCAGGTCTTCCACACCATTCTTCTCTGTCACACCACGGGTGAAGAACATCACGCCCTTCTCTGGCACGTGGAAGCGGCGACGGCTGATGAGATAATCATCTGCATCGTTCCAATAGTTCAGAGAATAGTGAACGGCCTGGGCACCCTCATCCTGATACCAGGTGGTACCATCGCCATTGTGGTCGATAATCTGCCATCCGTCTGGGTTGCCGTCTGTCCAGCTCAGGAAGTTTCCGTAGAATGGAGTATCCAGGGTTACGTTGGCGTATGCCCACTCGGTGGTGAATGGAACCGGTGAACCATATACCACGCTGCCATCGCTCATCTTCATGTAGGAACGTACGCTGTAGGTGGTTCCTGGCTGCAGGCCCTTGGCTGTGAAAGAAGCATCCTTGATATTCTCTACCTTGCCTGCTGCGCTCACGCCATCGGTGAGGGTTGGGTCGGCAGAAGCGCCTTCCTTCCAGCAGAAGCCTACCTCATCCACATCTACCTTGTTGCTCTCGATGTTTGCCTTGAAGGTTGCCTGCGTATCGTAAATCTTCTCTGGCACAAGTGTCTTGATGAAGTTCCACTTGCTGGTACCGCCATTAACCTGGAACATCACGTTGCCGTCCTGCTCCATGATATTGGTGATAGGCACGTTAACCGGTTCCTTCGCCCAATTCAGGGAATTAGGGGTGGTGGTGTCGGTGAAAGATGTATTGGCTGATTTACCTGGATAGGTATCGCCGCTACGGGTCACCTCGTTGTCGATGCCGTCGGCTGGCACGATATACATGCAGCGATGCTTGGCGCTGTTGTTTGGTCCGTTGATATCCCACCAGTCTTTCTTCATCTCATCGGTATAGTCGTAATGAGTGATGAGCAGACCATGACCTGGGATATACTTGTCCCAACCTGTCTTCTGACGGTTTTCCAGGATGAACCATTCCATACCTGTACCTGGGGTACGGTCTGGCTGGCAGTTGATGAAGCGTGCCTTGTTGTCGGCGATAGAAGTCAGGGTAACATCCTCAGGGTTCTTCACCTCTACGATGTCCTCGCCTTCCTTCATCCAGCCCATCTGCATACGCTCGAATGCCATCAGGCAAGGAGGAGTACGGCTATCGTTGTTGTAGCTGCCAGAGGCATAAAGGCTGTAGGCACCTGGGTCGATACCCTTACCATTGCTGGTATCATCGGTGTCGTACATATCCTTGAGACCCAGCACATGGCCGAACTCATGGGTGAAGGTTCCGATACCATCCATAGATGGAACTACAGGAGCGCCAGGCATACCTACCAGCTCGGCAGAGCAGGAATAGTCGTGAATCTGTACGCCATCGATGGTGGTGTTGTCATCCAGATACCAGCTGTGTGGCCAGATGTCATCACCATTGGCAGTACTTGCCTCGCTGTAACCGGCATAGATTACGTAGCAGTTGTCCATGATGCCATCGCCATCGTTATCAAACTGGCGGAAATCCAGATCAGGATTGTTCTTCTTGGCGAGTTCCACAGCCTCCTTCACCATGTCGCGTGGGTTGGTATCAGTACCGCTGGTACTGCTGCTGTTGCCACCATAGTAAGCTGTTGGCTTGGAAAGGGTGTATGGACCCACTACCTTGAAGTTAGGGATAAACTGACCCATGGAATTGTCGCGGTAGTAATCCTTCACACTACCCGTACCGCCGTTCTCGCTGTAGCCAGGCTGGTTCAGCCAGTGGTCGAAGTCCTGCTGGGTGTGTCGAAGCACGCTATCCTGGAAGTTAACCAGGACCACCAGATACTGCGATTCCTTGACAGTAGCCTCTCCGGTTCTTGTTTCGGCAGCATACTTGCGGGGAGCAACGATGCGGCGGCTCAGGAACTTGTTAGGCGCCTTCTTCATGATAGGGGTTTTGCTCAAGATGTCGGCAGTGGCATCTTTCGCGCTGGTCAGTGACTCCAGGAGTTTCTTCTCCTTTTCAGATCGCGCATCCACATTGTGGGCTCTCTGCCTGGTCATCACTTTCTTCTGGGTTTTCCAGTCGTAATCCACGTAACAGAAATAACCCTTCTTGTCCTTGTTCAGGAGAAATCCATCCGTGGTAGTAACGAAGTGGAAATTCTCATCACCTTGTATTCTTACCAACAAGGTGGTGCCGTCAGGCTGCCGCATCGTGATTGGATGGGGATATGCCTTGATAGCCCAGGTGGCCTGGGTATATCCCGCACACAAGACGGAAGCCAAAAGCAGTCTTTTGAGACCTCTCATAGTTTTCTCGTTTTTTAATGTGTATAAATATAATAATTACTTAATTCTTTTCTCTTTTCCTGATAGAAATAACAGGTTGAAAGCAGGTGATATTTTGACGAAAAAGGGCGCAGGCGGAGTTTTCACACCCCACTTGCACCTTTATTATATAATGTTTTGTCTTATCACACTATGACCCATTACTTCTTGACAACAATCTTCTTGGTCTTACCGTTCGACTTGATGATGTATACACCATTGCCTGAAATCTGGTTCACCTGGGTACCGTCCATCTTGAAGATAGATACCTTGCTGTCGCCAGCTGCCTCGATGTTCCAGATGCCAGTTGCCTCGTTATCCATCCATGTGAAGTTGGTAGCACCGTATGAATCAACAAACTGGAAGTAAACATCGCCAGCTGCTGCCATCTCCTTGGTAAACTCATAAACGTAAGAGCCATCAGGCAGCTGTACGTAATTGGCTCTTACCTCCTCGGCATTGGCGCCATTCTTGGCATCCTCCAGACTGTTATAGAGGGCTGTCATCAAGTAGCTGCTCAGGCGGAAGGTGGTTGTACCAGCAGGGAGTGAAGCCTTCATCCATACAGGAGTACTGCGGGAAGCACCTGTAATTGTCACGGTCTTACCCTTGGTGAGTACCAATGGATTGGTTACAGTTTCACCTGGCTCAGCCTCATGCTTGGTAAACTTGATCTTGCTACCGGTAACCTTACCTGCGATAACGCAGTGGATATAGAGCTTATCGCCCTTGCTAACGATAACCTTACCCTTATATACGGTGGTTGAAACACTACCTACGGTCTCAGTACCCATCATGGTAGTTCCGTATGGCTCCTCATTCTTGAAGATTTCGATGCGGTCGCTGCCACCATTATAACCTTGGTCGCAGGCGAAGTCGAGAACACCATCCTCTGTTACGTTATATTGCAACCAGAGGTCAGCAGCACCTGCCTTGGTGAAAGTATATTCGTTATCCTCCATGACAATAGGGTTAGTGCGAGACTCACCGGCAGCGAACTCCTTCTCTTCCAGATACATGGTTGTACCCTTGGCTGCACCAGATACCTTAATCAGATAAGTGGTTCCGGCAGTAGCCTCGATAAAGAAGTCGGTACCCTTGTTGATGGCTGTGTATTCACCATCATACATGCCTGTACCTCTAGGGAAGCTGACGGTAACACCTGGTTCAACCTCCACATTGAGCTTGCCATTCTTGGTAGCTGTATATTTGAAGTATTCTGTGCCCTCTACGGTGATTTCGTTTTCACCCACTACAGCTTCAGCTGGGTTTGTTAGAAGAGAACCCTTCTCTGCATCCAGATATGAAACCTTGAATGCCAATGGATTACCCTCATTGGCTGTAACCTTCAGGATGTAAGTAATATCGTAAGACTGGCCACCAACGAAAGTCTTCAGCAAGCCATCCTTTACAGTAGCAGCACCATACTCGCCATTCTGCTGGTTGTAGAAGAGGATAGAAGTAGCTGCATCGAGATTGGCATCAGTCTCAACCGTAACAAACTTCTCTGTGTTGGCAGGAACCGTGAGCTTATAATAATAGGTACCCTTAGCACTAGGCAAAGTCTTCTCTACAGGGAGTTCAGTCAATTCGAAGGCTGTATTCACAGTCTCACCTGGCTGGTATTCCTGCATCTCAGCCTTGATGACATCCTCGGCATCAGAATTCTGCAACTTGTTCACTACAATATAATAGGTAGAACCAGTATAAGGAATCTCTACACGGACATTATAGGTACCAGGCTCAGAAGAAGCCGCTACCTGCTGATAGGTGATATTGCTCAAGCTGGAATATACCTTTACCTGACCGCCAGCAAGCACAGCATCGCTGGAGATATTCAGATAACCCGTCTTGTTAGGAGTATAAGTAAAGTAGTAGTCGCCCATCTCAGCAGGCACCTTGTTCTCACCCTCGTTCAAAACGAATGGCATCTCAAGAGAACCAGCCTTCACCTCTACGAGCTTAGAGTTTGCAACGACACTACCCTGAAGATTCAGTGCGATGCTATAAGTCTTACCCTGCTCCACGCTTACTTTCAGTACATATCCGCCTGTAGCCTGGTCATACTCAGCAGAAACAGGATTACCATTCACTGTGGCACCAGCAACATAGCTTGAGAAAGAGAGCTGAAGCTGCGCAGTCTTCTCAGCAGTATAGGTAACATAGGCAGTAGTGTTCTCATACTGAACACCCAGCGGATTACCCAGGAACAACTCCTCACCTACCTTCAACTCGGCAGGATTGTCCTGAGAGAGACCCTTGCCATAAGAAGACATCTCAGACAAGTCAAGGTTGAAGCCCGACTCACCCGTCATGTTCATGATGAAGTAGTAGGTCTTACCCTTTTCCAAGGCATACGCTTTAGAAGGATACTTCAAGCCCGCACCACCCAGGGTGAGTGAATCTGTTCCTTCTACCGATGTAAATACAGTAGGAACATTGCTTGATCCAGACAATGGAGATACCTTGGCAAGATAGTTCTTGTCTGCTGTAAACTTCCAATAAGTGTTCTTAGCCTCACTGCTCTCTACCTTATAGGTATTCTCACCCTTCTGGGCATCGAGAGCAGATTCAACTGATGTCTGTGCCATTGCTGCTGAAGAAAGGCACAATGCTGTCGCAAAAAGTAAAACTTTTCTCATACTTTCGACTTTTAAAATTATGATATTTAAATTTATTATCCGTAACCCATCACGCCCTATGAGCGTTAATCTTCCTCCATTTTGGCGGCAAAGATAATAATTTATATTGAAACTCACAAGAATTTTTGCATAAAAACTACATAAAACTAACATTTACTAACAAAAATACATTAATGAATATAAAAAATAGCAAATTTCACCACTTTTTGGTTTACAAAACGTCAAGTTATCCGAAAATATAGCCATTTATTTTATATTTTCTCAAAAACATTTGGAAGAAAGATAAATTTTGCTTAATTTTGCACCGATTTCAGCGACACCCCCTCTATCAGGGGCTAAAAATGACGAAAAAAATTAGTAGAATACACTTTAAAGTTAAAAATAGTAAGTAATAACAATAAAAAGAAAAAAAGAGATCTATGGAAAAAAGACTCATGATGTTTATTGCTTGCGTCTTCCTGAATTTGGGAATGGCGCTGGCACAAACTCACGTTTCTGGTGTAGTTACCTCTTCTGAAGACGGTTCACCGATTATCGGTGCATCTGTAAAGATTGTGGGTACTACTTCTGGTACAGTGACCGACATCGACGGTAACTTCGCTCTTGATTTAGAGAGCAACAAGGCCGAGCTGGAATTCAGCTACATCGGCATGGTGACCAAGAAATTAAAGGCATCTGAAAAGATGCAGGTTGTTTTGGATCCTGACACACATGTACTTGAGCAGGTTATCATCACCGGTTACGGTGCTGCCAAGAAGTTGGGATCTGTAGTTGGCGCTATTTCCAACATCGGAGAAAAGAAGTTGGAAACGGTCGTAACCCCTAACTTTACTGATGCGCTCGCCGGTCAGGTATCTGGTTTGTCTGTTCTGTCATCTGCCGGTGACCCTTCACAGTCTGCACAGATCCGTCTGCGTGGTGTCAACTCTATCGGTTCTTCTAACCAGCCTCTGTTCATCCTCGATGGTTCTCCTATCACTGCTAGCTTCTTCAGCACATTGAACCCATCAGACATTGCCAACATCACCGTGTTGAAGGATGCTGCGTCAACCTCTATCTATGGTTCACGTGCAGCCAACGGTGTTATTGTCATCACTACCAAGCAGGCTAAGTACAACGAGTCGGTTCAGCTCACCGTAAAGGCACAGTATGGTATCTCTTCTGCTACCAGCAAGGGTGAAGAGATGATGAACTCTCAGCAGTACATCCAGTTCCGCGACATGATCGGACAGCCTGTGAACGACAATATCCGCAACTTGGTGAGCAAGTATGGTATCAGCACCGACTGGCGCGACGAGATGATCAAGAACTCGGCTCCTACTTCTGATATCAACGCTACCTTGCAGGGCGGTGGTCAGACCATGAACTATTTTGTGTCATTCAACCACCATCAGGAGGATGGTTTGATCGAGGATTCCAATATGCGCCGCAGCACATTGGCAGCCCGCATCAACTCTCGTCTGAACAAGTTCTTCAAGGTGGGCTTCAGCTCTAACTTCGGTGTTCAGGACTACAGCCAGAACAGCATGTGGGCTGACAGCAAAAAGACATACGCTTCCAACCCATTGGTAGCTGCCAAGATGGCGTTGCCATACGATACACCTTATTATTATAGCTTCGACGAGGCTGGTAATCTGGTGAAGGGCGACCGCGCTGCCGGACTCCTCTACTCTCAGTTCCTGCTGCCTTGGTTCACTGTAGCCAATACAAAACAGGACCGCAAGAATGTAACCATCAACCTGTCGCTGAACGAGCAGTTGACTCCTGTTGAGGGATTGACTTTCACAGCCCTGCAGTCTTTGTTTGGCTACGACCTCACATCCGACAGAGCAAGTCTCCCATACGAGCAGTTCACTACCCCAATGGGTCAGGTAATCGATGCTCATACCGGTGGTGTTGCTTCAGACTTCAGCCGCTACTACGCTTACACATTGACTCATACAGCTGAGTTCCGTCATAACTTCGGTCCTCATTATGTAAACCTGCTGCTGGGTGAGGAGACCCGCATCCAGAAGGGTCGTAGTTTCGGTATCACTTCTACAGGTCAGACCGACGTTCGCCGTATGTTGCTGAACACTGCTACCACCATCACTCCATCAGCTCAGACTGACAGCCGTTCAGAGGAAGTAGCCAACTCTCTCTTCGGAACTGCCGAGTATAACTTCAAGGAGAAGTACTACGTATATGCTTCACTCCGTTTCGATGGTAGCTCTAAGTTTGCTCCAGATCACCGTTGGGGTACCTTCGGTTCCCTCGGTTTGAAGTGGAATGCCAAGCGCGAAAGCTTCCTCCGTGGTGTTAAATGGCTGGACGACCTGACCGTGAGCGCCAACTATGGTACTACCGGTAATGACTCAGGTGCCGGTTCTTACGATTTCTACGGACTCTTCGGTTCCGGTAAGAACTACAATGGCGAAGGTTCTATCGATATCACCCAGGCAAGCAATGACAAGTTGACTTGGGAGAAGGTGAGCAAGCTGAACATCGGCTTGAACTTCGGTTTGTTCAACCGCGTTACCGTAGATGCCAACTTCTACCGCAACGAGACATCCGACATGCTGATGGAGATTCCTTACTCTATGACCACAGGTTTCGCCTCGGGTATGGGTAACATCGGTAACATGGTGAACAAGGGTTTCGAGACAACCGTAAACGTTGACCTCATCAAGACCAAGGATATGAGCTGGAGTGTATCTGCCAACATCTGCTACAACAAGAACGAGATTACAAAGTTGTTTGCAGGTCGCGACGAATACGTGCTTTCAGGCACTGGTCTGAAGTTGCAGGTGGGTCATGCCTACGGTGAGTTCTACAATGTACGCTATGCAGGTGTTGATTCACGCACCGGTGAGCCTATGTGGTACGACAAGAACGGCAACATCACCAAGACATACGATGAGACCAACAACTCTGTGTTCCTGGGCAAGAACCGCTATGCACCATGGATTGGCGGTTTCGGCACAAACTTCACATGGAAGGGCCTCAGCGTCATCGCAGACTTCGCTTGGCAGTCGGGCAAGTACATGCTCGTCAACGACGACTACTTCATCAAGAATGCCAACTTGGGTACTTCTTATAACCAGAGCGTAGACATGCTGAACGTATGGACTACTCCAGGTCAGGTTACCGACATCCCAGCTTATGGTTACGATATCTACGTCGACGACCACATGCTGAGCAATGCATCATTCCTGCGCATGAAGACACTGACCGTTCAGTATCAGTTGCCAAAGAGCTGGATGCAGACCATCCGTTACATCAAGGACATCAAGGTGTTCGGTATCGCCCGCAACCTCTTTACCATCACTTCATTCGACGGATATGATCCAGAGCCAGACATAAACCTGGTTCATTTCAACTATCCAAACACCCGCCAGTTTGTGATTGGTGCAGAGTTAACATTCTAAACAAAAAGTATTACTAGAAAAGAATTATGAAGAAAATATATTTTTCATTGATGCTTCTGTGCGCGATGGCGTTCACATCCTGCAGCATGGACAAGGCCCCATACGGTTCGCTGGATGACAAAACAGCCATCGAGAAGGAGCAGGACCTTCGCCAATTCCGCAACGCAATGTACACCAACCTGCGTGTGGTGACATCTGGTTCTTGGCTTTACCTGTCAGATGTACAGATGGACGAGTTCCACGGACTGATCAGCAACGGTAACCGTCTCGGTCAGTTCTCAAACGGTTTGATTACCATCACCGACGGTGACGTTTCCAGCATGTGGGGCGGCAGCTATTCCTTGATTGCCACAACCAATGCCATCATGGAGCGTGCAGCCAACATGCAGGCAAGCGATGCCTTCAGCGATAAGGACAAGATTGCCTTCGCCCACTATGATGCCGAAGCACACTTCGTTCGTGCCTACATGTATTTCTGGTTGGCAGACCATTTCTGCCAGTCATATACACAGTGTGATCCAACCAAGGCAGCAAGCGGTCTGCCTTTGACCACCGTCTACAAGCCAACAGGTAATCTCAACGACTACCCTAGCCGTTCTACCCTGGCAGAGACCTTCGCTCTGATTGAGGAAGATATGCAGAAGGCATACGATGGTTTGGTAGCATACGAGAAATCGGGTGTGAAGGTTGCCAAGGAAGAGGCTCAGCCTCTGGCTTACATCCATTCACAGACCGTTCAGGCTCTCCAGGCTCGCGTTGCCTTGGTTAAGGGCGACTGGGCTAATGCGGCTAAATATGCAAAGGCTGTCATCAACAGCGGCAAGTATAAGTTGACCACCATCGACGACTATGCCAAGCTCTGGACCAAGGACGAGGGTACAGAAATCATCTTCCGCCCTCTGATGACTGCACAGGAGTTGGGCAGCTCTAACGGCGAATACTACGTAAGTGAGTCGGAGACCAAGGCAGACTACATTCCAACTGCTGCCGTCTTAAACCTCTTTTGGGAGAAGTTCGAGGGTGATGTTCGTGCCGATGTATTCCTGAAGCAGTATGACAACCTGCAGGTAGAGGGTAACAGCTACGAGGCGATGGCTTTCAACAAGTTCCCTGGTAACTCAGACCTCCGCACAGGCAGCAACAACAACCTCATGAACATGAGCAAGCCATTCCGCCTCTCAGAGATGTATCTCATCGTAGCCGAGGCAGAAGCTCGCCAGGACCACAAGGAAGAAGCAAACAAGTATCTCAACATTCTGCGCAGCAACCGCATCGTGGATTATGTAACAGAGAACTATTCTGAGCAGAAGACTCTCCTCCAGGAAATAAAAGACGAGCGTGAGCGTGAGTTCATCGGCGAGGGTATGCGCATGAGCGACATCCGCCGTTACGGCAAGGGCTTCGAGCGCGAGCCTAACCACAAGGAAAACGAGTCGCTGAATGCTATCATCGTGAAGCAGGGCAGAGCATTGAAGTATACTGCAAACGACTACCGCCTCACCTGGCCTATCCCTAAGGCAGAGATGGATGCCAACCCTCACTTGGCTGGTCAGCAGAACCCAGGCTATTAATATAATAATGTAGTAATCAACAAGAATTCATTTGAATATGAAATACATCAAATTATTAATGTTGCTGGCTGTGGTCACCTTCTTCGGTGCCTGCTCTAGCGACGATGACTCTTGGAACTCGGCTGCTGACGTAACAGTAAGCATGAAGAATCCTACCATGGTCATCAAGGAGAATATGGGCTTGACCAATGTGCCTATCGAGGTAAAGGGCAAGACCAACGGTAATGTGTATGTTACCCTCGCAGTGAAGGAAGTGGGCAGCAACCCTGCCAAGGAAGACGTACATTATTATATTACAGACAAGACCATCAGCATTTCAGACAGCATCGGCTATGTAGAGGTAGAGCCTGTAGATAATGATGAAATCAACGCCGACCGCACCTTCGAGATTACCATCGTTGAAGCCAAGGGTGCCAAGATTGGCAATGCAACAACCCAGGTTTCACTGAAAGATAATGACTCTCAGATTTACGAGAAGCTTCAGGGTAAGTGGAAGCTCACAGGTGTAAGCCGCCAGGGTGCACCAATGGAGAGTGTAGTGAAGATCATCGGTGCTAGCGACGAAGAGGATGGCGACTACAACAATACTCTGTATCTCACAGGTATGGCTGTAAGCTCTTCTTCTGCACGTCTGTCATTCCACTATGACGAAGATACCAAGCAGGGCTATGTGGCATTCGACAACCTGGGCAAGTATAACTTCATCGAGGGTTACGACTTCACCAAGGATCTGGGCTTCATGGGTAACATCATGCTGCACAACCTGTCAAATGGTCAACTCACCTCAACCCCTATCAAGGGTACATGGAGCGAGGACTGCAAGGAGATTGTCTTCGACCAAGACCAGGTATTGTTCGGTGGTATCTATACCCCTGGTGGAACCTTCACCGGCTATGAGTTCTTCAGCGTAACGAAGATTAAGCTCACAAAGGTGAAATAAAGTGAAAGCATTAAGTTGATATATTAAAGAGAGAGATAACACATGGAAGCATTGGGTTATCTCTCTTTTTTTGCAGATTTCATCCCTCCGAACTTACAAATTGAAAGGATGAGAGGAAAAGAACATTTTGAAAAGCAAATGTAGCTTAAAAAATGTAAGCTAATCTGCTGAATCTCAATTTTTATGCTTAACTTTGTCAACGGATAAAGAATTTAGTTATAAGACAACTTTAATAAAACGTTTTATGAAGAAAAAACTGTTAGTCCTCATGTCTATGTTGCTGGCGGTTTCTGCTATCCATGCAGTACCAGCCAAACGAGGCATCTGGAAGACCTTTACACTCAAGAACGGACAGGCAGTCCAAGTTCAGTTGTGTGGCGATGAGTTCCTGCACTTTTGGGAAGACAAGGCAGGCAACCGCTATTCCTACGACACATCAGATGGCTTGAAGCCAGCCAACATGGCCCAGCTTCAGGAGCGCAGCAGAGTGATGCGCCAGCAGGCTTGTCCTGAGAACATCATCAAGAAGAACCTCCTTTCCGGTAACGCTAATGGCAGCACCAGCATCACAAGAGGTGTTTCTTACACCGGCAAGAAGAAGTGTCTCATCCTGCTGGCTCAGTTCTCCGACAAGAAGTTCACCATGGAAGACCCTAAGGCTTTCTACAACCGCGTGGCTAACGAGCCTGGTTTCAGCGAGGGTAAGTTTAAGGGTAGCGTGGCTGATTACTTCAAGGCGCAGAGCAACGGCAAGTTTGAGATGGATTTCGACGTAGTGGGTCCTTACACCCTTGGTGAATCTGCTTACTATGGCAAGAACGATGGCGATGCACAGGACGTGAACGTTCAGGCGATGATTTCAGGCTGTCTGGGCAACGCCGTGGCTGAAGGTATCGACTTCGCACCATACGACTGGGACGGCGACGGACAGGTAGAGATGGTATTCGTAGTCTATGCCGGTCGTGGCGAAGCTACAGGCGGTGGCGATGACACCATCTGGCCACACAAGGGAAGAATGGTTTCTCCTGTTGCCTGCGGCAAGAAGACCGTAGTGGATTATGCCTGCTCCAACGAGCTTTCTGTATCTAACGAAGTAGATGGCATCGGTACCATCTGCCACGAGTTCTCTCACTGTCTGGGCTATCCGGATGCATACGATGTGAACTATACAGGCCTGTATGGTATGGGTACCTGGGACTTGATGTGCCAGGGTAACTATAATGACAACGGCTTTACTCCTGCCGGCTACACCGCCTACGAGAAGTATGCCGCAGGCTGGATTACCCCTATCGAGCTGAAGGAGAACACATCGGTATCAGGAATCAAGCCTCTGGCTGATGGCGGTGATGCCTACATCTTCAGAAATCCAAATCATGCCGATGAGTACTATCTGATAGAGAACCGTCAGAAGAAGGGTTGGGATGCAGCCCTGGCTGGTTCAGGTATCATGATCAACCACATCGACTACAACCTGAAGGCATGGAATTACAACATTCCAAACTCCATGATGGCTGGTGTCAACGACCATGAGCGTATGACCTTCGTTCCTGCCGACAACGTGAAGAGCGAGAAGACAGAGGAGTATGATGCATGGCCTTACGGCAACAAGAACCGCCTGGCAAACAACACCACTCCTGCCTGCACATCTTATAATCTGAACACCGATGGCACCAAGTTGATGAACATCATCCTTTCAGATATGGCTATCGCTGCAGACGGTACGGCATCTTTCACTTTCCAGAACCTGAACAAGACTGCATCAGAAGAGAATTACGTCTTCCAGGAAACATTTGACAAGTGTCTGGGTACAGGTGGTAACGACGGTAAGGGCTTCTATACAAGCGGCAACCCTAACCAGTTTGCCAATGGTGCATTCGCATCAGACAAGAACGGCTGGACATCTAATGTACAGACCTTCAAGGGAGGCTTCCAGTGTGCCCGCATAGGCAAGCGAAATGCCACCAACATCACCTTCACCTCTCCTGAGATCAAGATCAACGGCGATGTAACTCTTACATTCAAGGCAGCTCCTTACGCTCAGTCAAACAAGACTATGACCGTAACCGTGAGCAACGGAACTGTAGAAAACGGCACATTCAACCTGCTGCCAAACCAGTGGACAGAATGTACAACCAAGATTACAGCCAACGGCAGAGTGAAGATTACCTTCGCATCAGACGCATTCTTCATCGATGAGGTATACGTATCAGAAGGCGCAACTTCCGGCATCAGCAACATCGAGTTGGGCAACAAGGAGGTTAAGGCATATTACAATGCCCAGGGCGTTCAGTCTGACGTACCATTCTCAGGACTCAACATCGTGAAGTTCACCGACGGTACAGTAAAAAAGATATATAAAAAGTAAACAGATATATCCTTTAGAATCATAAATATAAAAATATAAATAGAACAAGACAATGAGAAATATTTACTTGATGTCAGCAGCACTTGTCTTGATGACAATGTCTGCCAACGCTCAGAGCATGAAGCGCATCAACAAGGAGGCAACAGCCAAGACATGGGTAGAGACTGCCACTCCACAGAAGGCAGCCAAGAAGATAGCAACCCGTGCCGGAGAATTGGAAGCAAACCAGCGCTATATCAACTATAGCTACGACGAGAGCTATGTATGGCCATCAGGCATGAAGGGCGCCAAAGGTACTTTGTCTCTGGGTACCATCTTCTACAATGATGCCTTCAAGAAGTATGAGGGCTGCAAGATTGCAGGTGCCCGCTTCTTCCTGACAGCACCTATCGGCAACAGTAAGGTTACCATCTGCAAGATTGACGAGAAGGGAAATGTTACCAACGCCATTGCAGAGAAGGAGATTGCTACCACACAATTGCATTGGAACTACGTTTGGTTTGATGAACCATATACCATCGATACCAAGGATTTCTATGCGTTGTTGCCATTTTACAATTACACACCAGAGCAGGTTGAGTCAGAAAAGCCAATTGGCTCTTCTGGTACATACGTAGGTCCTTATGGATTCCTCGCCTTTGGTGACATCTATGAAGATGGCCGCGATGAAACCAAATGGCAGTGGGAGCCTATCTCTGCCGGATACGATGGTTCTAACCTGATGATTCAGCTTATCATCGAAAAAGAGGATGGTACTTTCATTCTCCACGATTTGGTAATGGACAAGATTGCTGCGGTTCCATTTGCAAAGAAGGGCGATAAGCAGGTATTGGCGTTCACATGCCACAATGAAGGTCGCGACAACATTACAAATGCCAAGTTCGCCCTGGAAATGGACGGCAAGCGAATCGGCTCTTTCACCTATAGCAAGGACAATGTAGCTGCTGATCAGTACAAGGAAATCACTGACGCAGATTATACAAACATCCCTGTACGTCTTAAAGTAGATGATGCCTGGGCCACCGGTGACCACAAGGTTACCATCTACCCAGTAGAAATCGAGGGTAAGGCTCCAGAGGGTGAATTGAAAAATGATACATTGACAACCAACTTCAAGGTCTATAAGGAGAATTTTGACCGTACCAAGAATCTGGTAGAGTTCTATGCATGCCAAATGTCAAAATACACCTACTTTGCAGACCAGGTACTCAAAAAGCTTGGCGATGCTCGTGAAGACGAGGATCTTGCTATCGTTTCTATCCACGGAGAACGTCAGCAAGTAAACGAAGATGGATCTGTAGAAACATTATCAGATGTATTCACTGTACCAGAGGCTAACAAGTTGGCTTACTACTCTACTCCATCTGATGCTTCCGCTGCCTTCAACAGATACTTCTACGATAATGACGTGATCAATTACGACAAGGCTTTGACTGTGAACATGGCTGCTCAGAAAGCAAGCGACCAGGAGAACGTTGTTAGCATGCTCAATACAATCATCAACGAGTCTGCAGCATATTATCCATCATTCTCAACTATCAGCATTGACTCTAAGCTTGATGATGCAACAGGCAAGAAGCTGAGCATCAAGGTAATGGGTAAACTGATCAACCAATATCAGAAGCTGATTGGAGACGATGCACGCCTCACCATCTACCTCACCGAGGATAAGGTAAAAGGCAAGCAGAACACCGGTGGTACCATGGCAAAGCCTACCACCCACAACCATGTATTGCGCAAGATTGTGACCGGCACACTCGGTGATGCTCTCCAGACCAACGGCAACAGTTACGAGAACGACTATGAGGTTGAGCTTGATGATGCTTGGAAGAGCCAGAACATGCATATCATTGCGTTCGTAAGCCGTCCTATGAAAGAGACAGAGAAGGATGGCAAGACCGCTCTTGCATCTGCCATGAACGATCTTTGGGTAGATAACACCAACATGGTAGCAGTTGGCGACAGTGACCTTACCGGCATTTCTAACGTCATCAACTGGAACGAGGTGAAAGAGGTGGGTCGCTACACCATCGATGGTCAGAAGTTGAATGCTCCAACAAAGGGTATCAACCTCGTGAAGCTTTCAAATGGCCAGACCATCAAGGTTGTTGTGAAGTAATATGAAGTTGTATGAAGTCATATGAAGTAGTATGAAATCATAAAATAATAAAGCTCCCTTGGCATTTCTTAGTCAAGGGAGCTTATTTTTTATAGATGCCATTCTACTTCACACTACACATTTGAAATGAAGCTTACTTCATCGTCAAATGAAACCTATTTCAATGGCAGATGAAGCCTATTGCAATGACCAATGAAGCCTGCTTCGATAGTAAACTAAGCATTTTTGCTATATACACGTTCTTTATATTACTTTTAACCTACTTTACCATATTCCCTACTGCACATATCCTATCAGCTGCTCAGTTCTATCCGCCAGGAAAAGAGGGATGTTGAGGAAGGTATCATCCTGCTTGAGATTAAGCATGGAATATCTGATGCGCAGATGGGGAGAATACTTCCTGTTATACTCTATCAAACTGCGCCCTGTAACACTTGTTCCCGACTTCACCTCCATAGGAATCACATCCAAACCACGCTGAACGATGAATTCTACTTCCGCCGTATTTCCTGACGCCCAATAATGAGAACATTTGATGCCATTAGCCACCAGACTCTGAAGAATATAGTTCTCAGCCAAAGCACCCTTGTATTCCTTAAAGATTGGATTATCACTCAAGTATGCCTCAGGACTCAACTCTGCAAGAACTCGCAACAAGCCCACATCAAGACTATAAATCTTGAAGATGCTTAAATCTTCATAAGATTTCAATGGTACCTGCGGAGTAGAACACAAACTTACCTTGTATATCAATCCTGCATTCTGAAGCCAGGTAAGAGCATCCTCATATTCACGGGCTCTCGCACCAGGACGGACCAGCTGATAAACAAATTTTCTGTTCTCCTTAGCCAACTGTGACGGTAATGACCGCCAAACATGCGAAATTCTATTGGCAAGCAAAGGCGTGGCATGCTTCACAAAGTCCAAGGAGTAATCCTGCAGTATATTACGAAGCGTAGTTTCCACACCTTCCAAATCTTTCTCTATCATCTTCATAGCCACAGCCGGCATTCCACCAGAAATGCGATAGGCGGTAAAGGCTTGCGAGAGACGGTTAAAAAACACATCAGGAAGCGGTTCCAGACTATCTATCGACATATAATATTGATAGAGTCCGGCATCACGCTGTTCCAGAAATTCAGAAAAAGTAACGGGATACATGTTCATGTGATCCACCTTTCCCACTGGAAACGAAAATCCCTGATGGCCAAAAGCCAACCCCAGGAGAGAACCGGCACAAGCCACAGCATACTCGGGAGTCTTTTCGCAGAAATATTTCATGGCACTAATGGCTTCCGGACAATCCTGTATCTCATCAAGAATAAGCAAGGTCTTGTGAGGCAAAATTGGCTCGGATGAAAGATACGACAGCTGCTCGATGATTTGCTGCGGGTTCTTGGTCTTGCGAAAGATGTCACAAACACCCTCTTCTTCATCAAGACTGAAATAAGCACAATGCTCAAAACTGTCTTCTCCAAATTTCTTCAGCACCGATGTCTTGCCTACTTGTCGAGCTCCCAGCATCATCAATGGCTTGCGGTCTCTGCGCTCTTTCCATTGTCTCAATTCGTGAATAATCGTTCTGTTAAACATATCCCTTTATTTTTATTGAAGTGGGGAAAATGTGGAGTTTTACACATTTTTGATACCTTTTTTGTGTAATTCTCCACATTTTCCACACTTGAGTCCATAATTATGGGGCAAAAGTACTAAAAAACAAGCAACGAAACAAACTTCCTCACGTTCTTTATATTACTTTTAACCTACTTTACCATATTCCCGGAACAAAAAAAGAGTGCATCGCTATACACAATGCACTCTTTTTTTATTATCTCAATTCCTAATCCAGGAAATATTATCTGATGAACAGCAGCTCACGATACT
>ULTW01066537.1_pt1 | contig 46237 bp, 34 predicted proteins | sample 1957961 | NCBI WGS metagenome assembly ULTW01 (sample SAMEA4835744, study PRJEB28245) | human gut metagenome | biome: gut microbiome; material: fecal sample | place: Denmark | collected 2008 | reverse complement strand
AATGAAAACATAGTATTACCAATTAAAGTAAATTTTGCGATTCAAAAAAATTTTAATATTTTATTAGAACTAAGTGAAGAAATTGAGAACCTAAAACAAAAAATTTGTATTCAAAATGGAAAATATATTTCAGAGAGTAATTCTTTTCAAATAGATGAAGATAAAATTGAATCAACTCAACAACAATTAGATGATTTAATGGGAATTAAACAAGAAGTAAAAATCCATACTATTAAATTAGAGGATTTAGAAAATACACAATTAACCTCAAAACAAATGCAAGCATTGTTATTTATGATTGAGGATGAGTAAAAGGAGAATATATTATGGCAACAAAAAATATTACTTTAACAAATTTAGAAATTTATACAACTGCTCAAGCTTTAATGGAGAATATCACAACTGATATGAATCTTCCAGTTAAAGTTGGTTTTTATATTCAGAAGAATATGAAGAAAATGACAGAACTCGCTCAGGAAATTGAAAAATCTCGTATGGAGATTTTTGATAAATATGGCGAGAAAGATGAAGAAAATAATCAATATAAATTTGACAAGAGCGTTCAAGAGCAAGTTCAGAAAGAACTTAATGATTTATTTGATTTAACACAGGATGTTAAAACAAATATGTTAGAGCTTGATTGGTTTGATGATATTGACTTAAACGCAAATCAGATTGCTGCAATTTCCTATATGATTGCAGATGATGAGGATGAAGTAGAGGAGTAATAAAAGATGGCTAAATTGTACCCACCAAACATTAATGGGACAATTCCAGCTTTTTGTAATGATAATGGGACTGTTCTTATAACAGTCCCATTTTCTATGAATAAAGCAGTTTCCAAAAGTGAAGTTGGAGGTTTTGCTTTAAAAATAAAAACTGTAAGTGGAGTTGTAAAAGGTGCTATAAAAACTACAAATAGCAGTACGTCTTCTTATAATATGGAAGACGACTATTATGCAACATTTGATGCGAGCTTTTTAGATTTTTCAGTGGGGCAATATTATAAATTTCAACTTGCTTATATAGGAAAAGATGGAATTGTTGGTTATTATTCTACAGTAGGAGTTGCTAAATATACGACAGCTCCCTCAATACAAATTAGTGGACTTAAATTCGGTAGAATTAATTCACATAATTATTTTTATACAGGTGTATATAGTCAAAAAGGTGGAGATACTACAGAGAAATTATATAGTAGTAGATTTAGATTATATGACTATGAAAAAAATGTTATTCAAGATACTGGAGAAATAATTCATAATACTACATTAGATGATTTAAATTATGAAGCACATGACACTTTCTCTGTGCCGCAAGATCTTGAATTAGATAAAACATATTTTTTAAAATATTCAATTAAGTCTGTAAATGGCTTAACTGCTAATACACCTTTTTATAGAATTATGCAACGTCGTTCGGTTAGTCCAGAAATTAAAACTGATTTAGTTGCAACTTTAATGCCAGATGAAGGATATATTAAAGTAACTCTTGACGATAAATATGATGCAGTAATATCAGGAGCATTTGTAGTATCTCGTTCAAGTAGTTTGAATGGTTATGCTTGGGAGGAATTTAAACGCTTTGATTTACAAGCTGTGCCACCAGAAAAATGGTCTCTTTTGGACTGTACTATTGAGCAAGGTGCAACATATAGATATTCTTTACAACAATATAATTCTAATGGAATTTATTCAGATAGAATTATTTCAAATGATGTTCCAGTTGATTTTGAAGATATGTTTTTATATGATGGAGAGCGTCAACTTAATATTCGTTTTAATCCAAAAGTATCTACATATAAAAAAGATTTACTTGAGTCAAAAATGGATACAATTGGAAGTAAATATCCTTTTATATCAAGGAATGGAAATGTAGACTATAAAGAATTTTCTATTTCTGGGCTTATTTCTTATCAAATGGATAATGTAGAATTATTTATGAAAAAAGAAGAATTGGGCGATTTAAAACCAGAAGATATGAATGCTAATTTAACCAAAGAAAATATAACTGCGGAACGTCTATTTAAAAATAAGGTATTAGATTGGTTAAATAATGGAAAACCGAAAATCTTTCGGTCTCCTGCTGAAGGTAACTATATTGTGCGGCTAATGAACGTTTCACTCAGCCCGCAAGATGGACTGAGCAGAATGTTGCATACTTTTTCATGTAGTGCATATGAAATAGCAGAATTTAATATTACTAATTTAAGACGCTATGGATTAGTAGACGCAAATGAGGATACTTCAATGCAAACAAGATGGAAAACAATCGTTCTTAGAGATGCAGGTGATAAAACTAAGCCTAAACCGCAGTTACTTTCTTATCCAGCTTATTCAATCTCATTTACAGAGATGACTCCTGGAAGTAAAGTATATATTGATGGACAGAGTTTTGTTATTGGTGCTACTGGTTCTTATTATGCAGAATTTCCTGATCGCCCTATTAGAAATGTTCGTTTTGATTGGACTCAAGATATGAATGGTTTATTTACATATAGTTATAAGACAAGATCTATTACTATCTTTGGAACTATTAAAGATGTTCAAATTGTCGATGTTCCAGTTAGACAATTTATTGGAGAAAGATATAAGCAACAGAAATTAGTCGATAAATATGGTCAGCTTTATACTACTAAAGATATTTTTGAATTAATTGAAGATATTAAAACAGAAGTATTAAATACTTATTCACTAAAACTTCAACGAAGAGACTTGCGAGATATATATGTAGATGTTGAATATACTGAACCGCAAGAAGGTCAAGAAGAAAATAAATTTGTTCCAGATGCTTCTTTAAAATATTATAATGATATGTATTGTACAGGAGTCCCTATTGATTTAGCAACATTAGACCCATGGGCAATATATTATATTCGTCATAGAAGAGGACGTGTCGCAAAGAAATTCCCAAATGAGGGCTATTATGTAGAAGCAAATAATGATACATTTGCTCCATATACTGGATATGCAATAGATGGAGATTTAAAAGATTTCTTTGCTATTGGATATGATACTTTTACTGCTACCGTTGATGATGAAGAGGTCAATGTGTTTGATGAAATAATGCCTATTGATATTCAAGATAGTTCTTTTATAAAAAGTTTAATAATAAATAGAGGAGTTATTGCTTATATTAGTTATTCAAAACAAGATATAACTTATACTTTTGAAGAAACTGGTAGTAAAGAACTTATAGATGCTAAACGTAATTATCAAACAGCTGAATCAAAGCTTTTGGAAGAATATAAGAATCATAATAATACAAGGGATAGTATTGTTCAAGCTAAAGCAGAAAGAGATTTAGCATATCAAAAATTCTTAATTCTTTTAAATAAAACAATTACAGAGTATAAGGAGGCGAATGGTATTATATCATGAAAGATCCTTTATTAAACAAAGATTTTTTAAAACAACTTGATGAACAAAGTACACGAGAAATTTACGCTAAGGTTATAGCTTTAGATTTTGATGAAAATCCAATAGAGGAAATTACTGGTAGAATAACGCAGGGTTCCATTTCAGTAAATGGAACTTCTGCGGTTCGCCGCACATGCTCTATGACAATGGTAGCCAGTGAACTTAATATTCATAATTACTATTGGGGATTAAATACAAAATTTGAATTAAAAGTTGGCGTTAAAAATACTATAGATACAATTAATTATCCAGAGATAATTTGGTTTCCAGAAGGACACTATGTAATATCTACTTTTAGTACATCTCAATCTACCAGTTCATATACTATTTCATTACAGGGTAAAGATAAAATGTGTATGCTGAATGGAGATGTGGGTGGCGCAATTACTGCATTATCTGTTGATTTTGGTAAATATGACACAATTGCCGCAGATGGTACAATTACAACAGATGATTATTTAATTAAAGATATAATTCGTGAAGCAGTTCATGAATATGCAAAAGAACCTTTTGAAAATATTATTATTAATGACCTTGATGATATAGGTATTGAGCTTATGGAATCTCGTCAAAAAGATCCTTTTTATCTTTTAATGAATTTAGATATGGACGTTGTAAATCAACTTTTCTTTTCTCCAACGCAAAGTGGGTTTTATGAATATGATACTATGAAACCAATTAAAAATTTTGAAGACGGTAAATTTAAGTTCGATCAAAGAATTTCTATTGATATGGGAAATAGCATTGAACCTACTTATATTAGAACCGCAAATAGCGATACAAGATATTCTGTTATAAAAGTTCAATATGGTGATGTAGTTGGATATAAACCAACTGATTTGACATATGCGGGCGACCTTATTTTAGACGTTGGAAGCTCAGTTACACAAATGCTTGATAAATTGGTATCTATGTTAGGAGAATTTGAATATTTTTATAATATTGATGGACAATTTGTTTTTCAAAAGAAAAAGACTTATGTTCAAACATCTTGGAATAATATTATGAATAATACAACCAGTGATGTTTATGTAGAGAATGCCGCAAATACATCTTCTGCAACATATTATTTTGAAAATGCAAATATAGTAACATCTTTTAGTAATGCTCCAGATTTATCAAATCTTAAAAATGATTTTTCTGTTTGGGGACAAAGAACATCTGCAAGCGGAGCAGAGATACCTGTGCATTTACGATATGCAATAGATAAGAAACCTTTATATTATAAAACATATGAGGGAGAAGTATTTTTTACAGATAAATATTATACTAAACTAAAAGAAGACATAAAGAGTTTAACTACTGAAGAGGATTATGAAAAGCTTGAGAATTATAAATTCAAATATCCAACACCTGTTGGCTTAACTCAGCCAGAAAAGACTGTACAAGGTTGGACTCCTGGATGGTGGGATATTAGAGATTGGCATGATTATTATAAACTTGTTACAGGAGTTGAGCCTTCTGGAACAATGAAGTGGTATTCTCGAAATGATGAATCTGGATGTGTTAAAGAAAGCTCATTAAATGAATATTGCAAAACTAAGAATTTTCCAACCTTTAAAGATGATGAAAATTGTGTTTGGTTAATTGTTATAAAGAAAACTGAAGTTGATACTATTCATGGTTCAGGAAAACCAAATCCTGATGTTTTAAAAGAATGTCAGTATCATGAATCTTATGATAATGGCAAAGGAAAAATTATAACAGAGTTAGTTCAGCCTGTTATAAAAAAGAACTTTATGTATCCATATGCAGCTTGTTCTGATACTCATACTTTTTTACATTTTTTAAAAGAAAATGTTGAGAATGGAGAAAATGTATATTTTTATAATCCAAGATTTTATTTTAATGAACATGATATGGGTGATGAATTAATAGAGTTAAAAAAAGAACAATTATCTATTGATAATAAAGATGAAAAGTATCATAAAGTTGATTGGCGTGAAGTAATTTATCAAATGTCAAAAGATTATAAAAGACATATGCATGATGATGATTTCTATGTAAAAATAAGTCAAAATAATAACAAGTATTATCCTAATGGATATACAGGATATGAGCAATATTATACTGACATGGATGGCTTTTGGAGACAATTATATGATCCATTTTATACAGGTTCATATAAAATTGCTTATACGACTAAAACAAAATATGATGCAAAACCAGAATCATATTATTATTATGTACGCTGTGATCAAAAAGTTGATTATGTAGCAGGTAGACAATATTATACTCAATCATTATCTGGCGAATATACAGCACTTAGTTCTTTAAGTGAAGCAACATATAAGAAATCTCCAAAAGATTATTATTATATTCATCAATGTAAACAAGGAGAAGCCTATATTCCTAAAAAGCAGTATTATCAAAAGTATGATGATGAATATGATAAAATAACATATTGGAATAATGGAATTAAAGAATCTCCAGAGGCATTAAATTTTTGGTTTGATTTTTTAGATTCTGAGGGTGAATTAAGTCAATATTCCGTTAAGAATGTTGGAACTCGGCCAAAAGCTGAAAATAATTCTGATGTTAAAGCTATCTATTTTAGAGAAACTCCTAATATTATCTATGTAGATGAAAACAGTATTGAGTATACTAAAATAAATATTACAGAAGATATGTTTTATGAGGATGGAGCTTATTATTATATTAGTGATGGCTCTGGTGGTTATACTTTAGCTTTAGATTGGAATCCTAACCAAACTTATTATATAAGTTCATTAGATTCACAAAGAGCTTTAAAACCAGGATACAGTTTTCTTCAAATACCTTCTCAATCCAGTAATATTTTTAAATTTAGTTCTCAAGGAAAATCTGCAAAAGATGAGTTAGATAATTTATTATATAATTATTCTTACTGCACAGAAACAATTTCAATGACAACATTACCAATTTATTATTTACAACCAAATACTCGTATATTTGTTAGAGATGATAATAGCGGTATTTGTGGTGAATATATTGTTTCCAGTTTTACTATTCCATTGACATATAATGGAACAATGAGTATAAACGCAACAAAAGCAGTTGAGAATTTATTTTAAGAGTAAGGGAGATAAAAAATGGCAAATAAAGTTAAACAATTTCGTTTCTACAATGATGCGGAAGCTGGAAAAGGTGATGCAAGTAATAACTCCCCAAAAACTGCAGAAATGGCAAAATTTGTTGATGGCACCATTTTTGCAGACTGTTTTCCTATTTCTCAATTAGGAATTCAGGCATTACCTGGAACAAGATTTTTATTAAACAATGCGCCTGAGACAGATTATATTTTAATTGGACAAACAGGAATTTTTGAACTTGATTTAAACAATCAAACTGAAATTACAAGTATTAAATTTGATGCTCAATCAATGGCGAAAATTAATAATCTAACGAACGCAGTATTAATTGTAGATCTTATTTATGATGATGGGGAGGACTAATATATGGGATTTTATGGTAATATAACAAATACTACTCGTACACAATTCTCATTTGACGCCACTTATCCAAGTAGATATGAAATGGATACACAAGTCGCTAATGATGGGGTATATGTAGGTAGATACGTATTAGTTGAATATGATAAAGATATTAAAGGTAGCTTATCTGGTATTCCTCAGGTTTATAAAATTACAACAGATGGATTAAATAAAGATTTCGCTTTATCAATTTCCGCTGACTTTATTGTTGGTGAAAAAGAAGATGAAGAAGGAAATAAAGTTAATCCAACTATTATTCGATGTATTACTGAGCAGGATAGAAAAGATATTGCTGATGGTACATTGAAATATACAGATAATTTAATCGAAAAAGGAACTATCCTTCGAGTACCAGGTGAATTAAATGATGATGGAAAACCAATTTATAATTTAGTTGCAAATAGTGGAATTCATAAAGATCCAAAAGATTCCTTATCTGATGAATATTGGGTTGCGACTGGAAATGAGCAATTTGTAATTACTATGATGGTTGAAGATGAGCAAGGCCGTCCTGAGAAACAATATACTACTTTTACAGGAGCTTTATGGGAGTCTTTAGGAAATTCATCTCAAGATAGTTTTACTCTTAATTTCACCAGAGATAAACAATATTATAAGACAAGTAGAGGCTATGATTCAACAGTTTGGCAAAAAGTATTAGACAAAGGCTATGAAAAATATGTAATGGTAGCTGAGTTAAATACTATTGTACCAACATTTGACATTACCGCAGATGCACCTACTATTGTTCCATTGAGACCTCACTTTGATGTAGATAGTACAAATGTATATTATAAGCTTCATTGGCAACCAACCTGGGGACTTAGAATAAGATCAAGTGAACCAGATACACAGGTGCCTCAATATGATACTGAAGGAAAGCCTATAGCCGCAACTATTTTATCTTCAAATAGTAGAGTTGAATATCCTTCAGATGAAAATACTCATTGGACAAGAACAGAGTTTGATAAAACTACTAATTCTAAAAAGGTTCTTTATGCTCAATATAATGAAACTGGTGGAATTGATTGGGTTGAGAAAGCTCCAGAAAATGATCCACCTGTTCTTAATGCAGCTATATATTATAATAGAGATGGATTTGATCCTGATAAAGTATCTAAAAGCTGGGATAGAAAATATTTACATCAGCTTGGACTTGGAGGCAGAAGAGACCCAGCAGTCGATCCAGACGTTTCTCCTTCAGAAGACAAAGGTTTTGTTGCTGAAGGTATCACAATTGCTCCTACTGGATTAAGTGGTAATACTTATGCAAACCATAATGGTGTTGCTACACCAGAAGTAGATACTCAAGAACTTTCTATTATGTTACCATCTATTGGAGATGCTATTTCAGATGTTTGGGATTTAGTCTATGGTGGTAGAAAAACAAATGAAGCTATTCAAAAAACTCAAAAGAGAAATCCAGATGTTGAATGGTATGATGCAAGAGCTGTCCAAGATAGAACTGGATTACGTTTAGTTAAAGACGGCTTTACATATAAGATGAAGAGTGGTAAAACACAAGGCTGTCCAAGAAATTATTATAATACAGCTAATGTAAATACTATAGCTGGTTGTATTAATTCTGTACACGACTTAATGGGTATGATTATTCAACCATATAACACTTTTGATGCAATGAAAGAGAATATTACTAATAACGATGATGATACAATTTATTTTGACGTAAGTAATGATAAATATTATCGTCGTGATATGAAATATACTTATACACCACTTGCCGCAAGTGCTTATACATATGAGAGAATTGATTTATCTGAAGGCGAATTTAAACCAGATTTATATTATGTTAAGAATGGAAGTAGATATGATGTTGCTTCTGGAAAATATAATAAAGATTTGGAATATTATGTAAGAAAACTTACTGCTTCAGAAGGATATGAACAAGTAAAAGTTCAGCCATTTGATGGTAGTAAATATTATTATATAAATGAATTAACAAATGGTGGTAAAGATTTTATTTCAGAGCCTACTTATCATAGAGATAAAACTTATTATACTATGGATTCTACCAGAATTGATAAAACCCGTATAGATTTGGGAGATGATTTTACAGGTTACACTTATTATCAATATATGACTGATACCAGTACTAATAAATTAAACTCTCCTTATTATGCTATTGATTGGACTTATGCTGGTCAAAATTATGATCCAAAAGCAACATATTATGATATAAAAGAAAAATTTGCTTTAAAAGATGTTATTTCAGAACCTCCATATACTGATTTATACTTACCAGGTATCTTTTATTATAGAGCTTGGGCAGCAGATAAATATTCTAAAGTATATTGGGATGGACTTCAAAAGATTACTGTCTATAATAAGAATGATGATGGAACTTATACGCCTGTTCAAGAGCCAACAGTAGGAGAATATTATTATCAAAAACTTCATACTGCAGGTGAACCATATATTTTAAAAGTTGGAGAACAACCTGTAAAAGCTGATTTTGATTATCGTATTGATAATAGTGATTTAGGAACTGGAAATGTTAAAGAAGGTGGAGTTTTAATTGACCATTATATGGTTAAAAAAGGCGAAAAAGTAACTGAGACATATACCGAAATAGATACTTATGAACAAGTTAAATTTAACGATCCTTCCAGTAGCTATGTATGGGATGAAGCAAAAGCTGGACCAGCTTGGGTTTTTGATAAGAGCGTTGGAGATTATGTAAGAAATACATTACCTTTTGATCCTGAAAAAAATAAACAGAATTTATATTTTGTTCAACAGAAAAAATATGTATATGTTTATGCAGGCGGTACAATAGATGAAGATAAACCTCTTCATTTATTGCCATATGCAAGAGATAGTGTAAGTTATAGAGATCCTCTTTCTGGAGATACGGTTGATGATTTCCATATAAATTATAAAGATATACAACATGGAAATCCTTGGTTTGTAAAAACTACTGTAAATAGCCATCTTCTTGGACCATATACAATTTATATTCCAGTTACAGCAACTTCTATTAGAAGACAATTGGTAGATTATTATACAAATCCTGCCAGAGATGAAAAAGACCGTTTACAATATTATCAATTAGAGAAAAAGAAAATTGATAAATTCTATGCTCCAAATTTATATTATTATAAAGTTGGAGAAAACTTAGATCGTGAGAGAAAAGGTAGTTATATTCTTGAGACTAATAAACATTTAAAAGTTAATAATGCAGATGGTTATAGTTTAGCTCATTTAACAATTACAAGCGCTGATTATCATAAAATTAATGAGCATGACACAGCGACTAATCAAAGAATTTATTTCTATTATCCAAACTACTTTTATCGTAAAGAAGGCGATGAATACGTCTTAGCTCAAGAAAAGACAATGAATCCAAATGAAACTTATTATGTAATTAAGAATTTCTATATTGATTCAGACACTATGAATATTATGCCACATGGTCAACAGTGGAATAATAAGATTAAACATATTCCACCTTCAGTTTCTTTAGCGACAAGAGATGTTGGATTTACATATTATGAATTAGTAGATTTTGCTCGTAAATTAAACACTATCCATGGTCTGATTTTAAAAATGAATCAAGTAATTGACTCTGAGGATACTGACACCAGAGATTTAAAAACAATCCAAGGTGCTTTAAATACTTTCAATGATTGGATTTCTCACTTAGGAAAATTAGATTCTCAAGATATTGTTATTGTGGATAATTATGGTCGTTTAACAAGCGCTCCCGCAAATGTTACTCAGACTGATGAAGGAGTTAATCATACTCCTGGAACAAAACATGATGTAACAGGAATTGCTTCAGATGTATTCCCAATGGCAGAAAATCTTACTGCGGGCGGTGGATTCAAAAATCAATGGTTAACTGTTAATGTAGATGGTAAACCAACTAAGCCAATTGTTTCATTAAGACATAATTATCAGCCAGTAAGAGATACTACTTCTAATTCTGATATGAATAATCCTAAAAAGGATACTATGATATTATATACTCCAATAGTAGACCCTAAAGGACATGTTGTAGGTCATAATGACCATACAGTTACATTACCTTATGGATTTAAAACTATTACTACTAATGGTAGAAGTAATACCGCATCAGGAGATAATACTGGAAACCCAAGTACTTCAAGTGTAGTTGCAGATAATACTCAAGATACCCTTGGAATTAATTCTGGTAATAAATGGATTAGAATTGATACAAATGCTAGTGCAGATACAATTACTATTAGCCATGATATTCATACTCCAACAGTAAGTGCAAAGAGTCAAACTGACTTAAATAATCCTGCAACAGATAGTATTACTATTCAAGATACAATTTATGATAATGCGGGCCATATGACCGCAAATCAAGACCATAAATATATCTTACCTTATGGATTTAAGTATATTACAACAAATGGTCGTGTATCAAATAATAATACAGAAAATCTTGCGACGCAAGGTCAAATTGCTGCTGATAATACTCAAGATACATTAGGTATTAATTCTGGAGATGAGTGGATTCGTATTATAACAAATCCAGATTCAGATGTACTTACAATTGGCCATGATGCTAAGAATACCAGTTCTGTAGATGGCGGAAATATTAGTTTAAGTAATGAAGAAAATGGAACAACATTTTCAATTACTTTATATGATTTTGATAGTAAAAATCATTTTAGTAAAAAGACAACTACAAAATATACTCTACCAAATAGTTATGGTAAAATTGCGGCAGATGTAGGAACAACTACAGAAGCTTCATGTACACATGATACATTTACTTTAAGTGGAGATAGTTGGATTAAAACAACTGTTAGTAAAGATAAGGTTAGCTTTGCTCATCAAGCTCCGCAAACAACTAATTTAACATCTACTATTGAAGATTCTAATAAGACTCCTAAATTAGGTGGAACATTTAATATTCCTAAGATTTCATATGATTCAAAAGGTCATGTATCAAGTAAAACAAGTTATACAATTACATTACCTTCATTGAGTTTATCTGGAGTTAAAGGTAGTACAGATAATGTAATGACTAATTTAACATATACTAAAAATGGAGATACATTTACTGCTACTTTTGGAAAAATTGGAGATTTAGCTTTAACAGGTTATTCAACTCCAACTTCAATAGCAACCGATATCACTGCAACTGATAGTTTAAATGTTGGTCTTGGTAAATTAAGATATTATATTAATCAAAATAATTTAGCTATTAGTCAAGAGGTGGAAAATAGAAAGGCTGCAATTACACAAGAAGAAAATAACAGAAACACTGCTATTAATAATGCCATTGGCAAATTAGACTCTGAAATAAAAGCAGCACCTGGATATTACGTTTCTTCTGTAAAACAAGTTGATGGTCTTGTAACAGCTACAACAGCTACTTTCCCAACTGCATCTACAAGTGATAAGGGTATGGTTACTGTTGTAAATAATTATTCTCAAGATCCAGAAGATTTATTCTCTTCAGTTCCTTCTTCAATGGCATTTGTTGATATGTTAAAGAAATTAGGAACATGTTATAAAAATACAGATACTTTTAGTTATACTACAAGTACATATGATGAGACTTCTAAACTTGTAACTCCAAGCGATGAACAGTTAACGATTGAACAAATTATAAAAAGAATTAGCGATATTGAAAAAACTGTGGTAACTCAACATCAAAAACTTTTAGATTCATCTGATAAATCAATAATTTTATAATAACTTAAATATCCTGGTCTATTTATCATAATAGGCCAGGATTATTTAATTTATAAATATATATTTTGATTATTTATAGGAGAAAATGAAAAGGAGGTAAATGTTTTGGCTTCTTATACAACAACACCTGGCAATTATGTAAAATTTTTGCGTGGTACTCCAACAGCCTGGGCAAAGATTCCAGAGGCAGAGAAAGATAAAGATACCCTGTATTTTATATCTGCAACAGATGGAAGGACAGGCCAATTATACTTAGGACCTAAATTAATTATTGGTGAAATTTCCAATATTAACAATATCGGCGATTTACAAGATGTTCTTATTTCAGAAGATATTACCGCTAATAATATATTAATCTATGACGATAAACAAAAGAAATGGATTAATAAACCTATTTTTGAGGTTTTAAGTCAAATTGTTACAATAATGGTTGGAGCAAAAGATGACTCCAATGGTTTATCTGGTTTAGTACCACCTCCAAAAGCAGGAGATAATAAGTTATATTTACGTGGTGACGCAACGTGGGCTAATCCTACTGCCGCAGTTGAGCTTGTTTTAGATACTCTTGTTGGTAAAGACACAGGAAAATCAATTCGAGAAATCTCTAAAGAAGAGGTTTTAAAAGTAGTTGATGGCGCTTCAGAAAAATTCGATACATTAAAAGAGATTGAAACATGGATCGAAAATAATCATAACGCTTCCGATATCATAAAACTTGATAATCGAGTTACTAAACTTGAAGGTACTGTTGGCGATTCTACCAGGGGATTAGTTAAAGACGTTACTGATTTAAAAACATTCTCAGAAAAAGTAAATACAACTTTATATGGTGATGAAACTGGCACAAATCAAGGTCTTGTAAAAACCGTTAGTAGTTTACAAAGTGAGATGGTTGAAGTATCTAATAAAGTAAATATTCTTGACGGTAGATTAAAATGGCAAGATATTAATGAAACTGAATAAAAAAAGGAGGGCAATAATAAATGGCTAATGTTTTAAAAGACGCTAAAGTTGGCTTTCTAACCGGTGCTCAGAGTTCTATTGATACCATGTTATCTAAAGGCGCCAATGCCGGAGCTAAACATGGTTATTTTTATTTAACAAAAGATTCACATAGATTATATGTTGGTAATAGTGATGGAAGTATTTCCGCTGTAAATGAAGGTGTACAAACTGTTACTTATTTAGGCGATTTACCAACGCTTCAAACTGCTGCTGACAAAGTAGCTTATACAGGACGTTTCTTCTATGTTCAGTATAAAGATTCTACCGCAGGTCAAGTAGATAGTAATATTGCTAATATTCTTTGTGTATATAATGGTAGCGCATGGGTACAGATTAATGCCAATACTGATACTCATATTAATTCTAATACTTATACAGCTTCTACTACTGGAGCTACTGCAACTATCACAAATGCGATTGGTAGTACAGATGGTGGTAGTGTTACTGGTAAATTTGAGATTGTTACTGCGGGCGGATTAAAAATTGCTAAGACCGCAGGTGCAACAAATAGTATTACACTTACTGGTGATAAATTCACTTTATCTGCTGGAGATGGCGCAACTGGTGAAGTTAAACTTAATTTAACTTCTGCTAATGGTCAAGCTGGTAGTTCAGTTACTTTAAAGGCAGACCCAAATACAACTGTTCTTACAAGAAAAGATAATGTAATCACTCTTTCTGGTAGAGTTAATGCTTCTTTAGCTGTTGCAAATGCCACAGGTGGAAAAACTGGTTTTACTGTAACAGTAAAAGATAACCAAGGTAAGACTGTAACTGGTTCTTATGATCCAATTATTAAATATGGTAGTAAGGCTCAAAGTTCTACTAAGTTAGTTGATGGCGTATTTAATATCAACGCATATAATAAAGAAGAAATTGACCAATTAATGAGAGACCTTAATGCGATGGAATATCGTGGTACTGTTGGAGCAAATGGTACTGCTGCTACCGCATGGGCAGAGCTTCTTAAATTACCTCAAAAGATTGGTTATACATATTTATTTAGTTCACCGATTACTGTAAATAATGCTGAACATACAACAGGTACTTTAGCTATCGCTCGTGGTACTGAATATACAGCTGCTGATTTAGCCGCAGGCACAATCACAAAAGCTGAATTAGTTGGTACGATTAATCCAGCAACTCTTACATGGGATTTTGTAGAAAGTACAAATGATACTGATACAACTTACAAGTTGTATACAGCTGCTGAGGGAGTTGGTTTTAAATTACGAGATTCCTCAGGTGGTAATAAAGGTCAAATTAAATATACTGGTGCAGGCGGATTAACAGTATCTCAATCTCTTCAAGGCGGAGTAGATATTTCTGAAAACAAACCAGCTGAGAATGTAATTACAATTACTCATAATACTGTTAAAAGAACTGATACTAAAACTAATCCAGATAAGATTAAATTAGGTTCTCAAACTCCTGCAACACACTTAAATGATACTATTACTATTCCAGTAATAACATCTATTAAGACAAATGAGCAAGGACACGTAACAGGCGTAAATACTGTTAATTATGAGCTTAATGATACTGCTACTGTAATTACAGGAGTAACCAGTTCTGCAAGTGCTAATGCAGATGGTTCTGTTGCTTTAAAGACTAAAGTTACTGCTACTTCTTCAAGTGGTAAGAATATGGTTCAAAATGGAACTGCTACAGCAACTATTAAATCAAGTTCTTTGACTCTTGGAGCAAGTGGATCTTCAGTGTCAATTGATATGACTTGGGGCGAGTTCTGATAATTTTAATTTTCTATTTTTTATTCTAAATAGAGAGAATTATAGGGATTAAAAAGAGAGATTCTCTTTTTAATCCCTTTATTTTTTTAAATATATATGAGATAGAAAGGAGATACCGCATAATGGCAAATGCAAGATTTAGACCAGTTCGTGGTTTAGAGGAAAAAATCCTTCAAGGCAAATACCAAGAGGGTTTCGTTTATTTTGCAACCGATACTGGAAACATTTTCATTGATGCTCAGGGAATTGCAAGAATCCCTATGGGCGGTCGCGGTGCCGCAATTATTTATGCAAAAGCTACTTTCGTTCAAAACTCCGGAGATGACTATTATACATTTTATATGGATGAACTTGAAAATCCAGATGATAAATTAAAAATTGGAGATTTAGTCATTAATAATGATGGAAGTTTTTACAAAGTTGTAGATATTGATGAAATAACAAAAGCTGTTACTTGTGCAAGAATCGCTGTCAGTGGAACTGGCGGAGGCGGTGAAGGTGGTGGAACTACTTCTACTAAAAAAAGAGGCCGTTTAACTGTCACAGGTGTAACAGAAGCAGATTTATTAAACGGTGATAAATGTAAAATTCAAATTTTAGTAACATCTGCAACAGAAGATGGTAGTCCTGTTGACCCAGGAAAAGATGCAATGAAAGTTACAATTCAATTTTTTGCAGATAATGGTGCTGTACCATTTTACACCGATACAAAAAAGGTAACTCATGCTGAACCTATCATTTATGATGCCACTGAATTTATTCGTCAATCTACTGAAAATAAAATCGTATTTACAGTAGAAGGTAGTAAAGATAATATTTTCTACAATAGTGGTACTGCAACTTATTTCGTTACCACTCATGAACTTTCTATAGATTGGATTGACAGCCAATTTAGTGCTAATAAGTTCTTTAGTACTGAAATTCCTGTAGCTGTTAACTTTGCAACTGGCGCAGACCGTATTCTTGATGTTTACTTTGATGATTTCTTAGTATACACTCAAACATATAATACTGCAAACACTACTGCAAATGCAACACCAGTTATTACAAAAAATTCAGTCATTTACGATAAAAATACAAATAATTCCACAGGCATAGCGCTTGGTGATAACTATAACCATGGCCGCCACATAATTAAAGCTCAATTAAGTTTGGCTAAATCAAATGGTTCTCGTGGTAGTGCGACTCCTATGATTTCAAAAGAAATTGGTTTGTATGTAAATGAAGGTCAACCTTTAATTTGGTTTGGAGCAATGCAATCAACTTATTATGAATTTGATAACCCAATTGTTCCAATTAAAGTATATGATCCTAATAATACTGGTGACATCGCAATTTATTTATTTATTGATGGTACAGATGCACTTGATGGTTCATACTATACCGCAAGAAATGATGATAATTCATTTACCTATTGGACATTGACTAATTTAGTAGCTGGTCAAAATACAACTTATCAAGTTCGTATTGGTCAAGATGATACTGAAACATGGGCTACAGTTCCAGATTTTACTGTATTAAAAGACCCTCGTAATATGGGTATTGCTACTACTGGATTAAAAGTTAATGTTGATTCAAGAGGTCGTTCAAACTCTGAATCTGCTAAGAAACGTTCTGTCTTAGATATAGGAGATGAACATGCAGTATTTAAAGATTTCAACTGGTATAACAACGGTTGGATTATGGATGATACTAATACTACTTGTTTAAGAATTAGTAATGGAGCTTCTGTTAATTTCCCTATTGGAGTTAGCACTTTTGCAGGAGAAGAAAATCCTTCAAAAACTATTGAATTAAGATTAAAAGTTCGTAACGTACAAAGTTATGAAAAGTTAATTACTACATATACTCGTTATACAGTAATTGATGATGTTGCTCCAGAAATTAAGAGTTGGACTGATGATGAACTTTTCAAACAATTCTTGGATCAAAGAACTGCAGTTGGTGGTTATACTAACTACGATGCTTTCTTGTCTGTAAAATTGCCTCAATTAAAAGAGCAAGGACAGAATGTTCCTTCTTATGATGAATTGCTTTACAAAGGTTTATATCGTGATTACAACTTAACAGCAGCCGCAGTAAAATATATTGAAGATGGAATTGATGATAGTGCAATTTCTAAAACTTCTGCAATCTGTCTTGGAGCACAAGATGGTTACTTTACTAATGGTATTAACGCAGTAACTATTGACTTCGTAGAAGATAAAATGCTTAATATTACTATTGTTTATAACAACGGTAATGCACAAGATTCAACAGGTGAAAACCGCTTAATGAAAGTTTACTTAAATGGTATGCTTACCAGCGTAGCTCGTTCTACTGCAACAAGTGAATGGTCAATTAATAATAAGAATCTTGTTATTAATTCTTCTAACTGTGATATTGACCTTTATAAATTTAGAGTTTATAACAGAGCTTTAGGTTTAACTGAAATATTGAAAAATGTTGCATATGATAATACTGACACAACTGCTTGGGATTTAGCTGAAATGTCTATACCTAATAAATCTACCGATGAAGAATATCAATTCTCTTACGATAAGATGATTAAGTATAATAAAGAGCATCCAAGAACAGAAAATATTATGCCATATATTATCTTTACAACAGACCAAGATGATACTTTATCAAAAGGTAATCTTCCTTGGAGAAAAGATACACCTATTACTGCTGATATGGAGTTCATTAATACTGGACTTGAAAGAGCATATTCAATGGGTAACCTATCTGCTGAAGCTACTGCCGCAGGTCAAGAACTTGAAGATTATTACCTGCATCATTGTCCATCATTTACAGCTAAAAACGTTGCTTTAAGTGTACAAGGAACATCTTCTGAGTTCTATCCACGTCGTAACTATAAAGCTAAAACTAAGATTAAAGTTGATGATTTGGATGCAGATGGAAAGAAACAATATGATAAATATGGTGATGTAATTCAGAAAAATGAGTATGCAATGGTTGCTCATAAAGGACCTTTTGCCGCAGATTATGAACTTGGTAAAAAGAAGAAACTTAAATATTTCTATTATGACAACAATACTGTTGGATGTAATAAATTTACTTTAAAAGTAGACTTTATGGAATCTTCTGGTTCTTATAATATGGGTCTTGCTAACTTAGTAAATTATGCTTATTCACATCATCCTCTTGAAGATTATAATGGTTCTAATGCATTTTGTCAACTTGATGAAACAAAGAGTGAACAAAAAGCTATTGCTAATGAGGCTGGTAATTATAAAGCAGGAACAGTTTATTACTATTATAATCATAAAGGAAATCTTAAAAATACCAGAGATGATGAATTAAAGATGTTATCATCTGCGGAAGATTTCGTTTTAGGACCTCGTGGATTAGCTCAACGTGAAGGAGTATCTAAGGTTCTTGGTGGAATTGGAGAAACACCTTCTTATTCAGCTGATGCTCAAGGTAGCGCAATTAAAGATAAATTAGCTGAATGCACAAACGTTTGGTACGAATATGTACCTGGATATAAGACTGCAAAAGTTGATCATTTAAGTGACTACAGAACATCTGTTCAAGGTTTCCCAACTTTAGCCTTCTGGCAAACAAAAGCTATGAAAGAAGCTGGAACAGAGCCTTTATTTATTGGTCGTTACAATATGCTTCTTGATAAAGGTGCGGCTGAAGCTTATGGATTCGCTGACCTTGGAATGAAACAAGCTTATGTTGACCATAAGAGCACTGATGATGTTGCAGAATGTTGGGAATTTGAAAATAACTCTCGTGGATTCTGTTCATTCAGAGACCCATGGAACAGACATACATTATCTTTTAAAGCTCCTGATAATGCTGATAATAAATATACTGTAGCTAAGGCGCCAGTAGTAGCCGATTCTTTTGAATATAGATATAATGCACTTGATGATTATATTGATTATTTAGTTAATTTGGAAAACTCTTCAAGTAACTCTAAAACTGTTAAAAAACTACAAGATAAATTAGGAATTGATATTGCTAATAGTCTTGACGAAGGTAGAAATAAATTGCTTGAAATTTATGGAAACTGGGAAAAAGCAGTCGCATGGGTATGGAGTACAGCAACAGATGCTTTAATTGATGTTAATAATGATCCAAAGAATCCTCTGTTAAAAGAAGTTCCAAGTTTAAATACTTATGTAGAAGTTGATTTAGGCGAAAAAATCTTTGAAGCAGGTATTTTCTATTTTGAAAGTACTGAAACAGGACAAAAGGTTAAAGCGCAAGTATATAATAAAGATGTAACTTATTATGAACTTCAAGCTGATGGAGAATATCGTAAGATTCTATTAACTGATGATCCTGAATTAGTCTACAAAAAGAATAAATTCTATACTAAGAATAGTTCTGGTAACTATTTATTAGCAGAAGAAGGCTTTGTAGAGACTGAAACATATTATAAGGCAGTTAATAATGAAAGTAGTATTGAAGAGTTCTGGAAATTACCAGCTCCTGTTCAATATGGTAATACAACTTATAATTATGATACAAAAGAATATCGTTTAGCTAAATTTAAAAATGAATTAACAGATCATTTTAACCTTGAATATTTAGCGACATATTTTGTTATCACTGAAGTTCTTGAATGTTATGACTCTCGTGGTAAAAACTGTATGATGGCATCTTGGGGACCACAAAAGAAAGGCGGAGAGTATATCTGGTATCCAATTTTCTATGATATGGATACTCAATTAGGTATTAACAATACTGGTATTCCATCATTTGAATATAATATTGATGCAACTGACGATGGAACATTTTCAACAAATGATAGTGTTCTTTGGAATAATTTCTATTCATTGTTCTTAGGAATTATTAAAGATAAATATGAACAATTAACTGGTGTACCAAGTAGTAATTTTGGTACTTTAAAGAAACCACCATTTACCTCTATAAATGTTATTGAAAATATTTATAAATGTGATCCAAACTTTACTAAGAGCCATTCAATGGAAGGTTTAAGACCTCTCTTAGCAATGAATCTTGATGAGCATTATAAATACATTTCAATCACAAATCCAAAGGTAGGATATCTTGGTTCTGGTACAACACCAGAGGTACTAAAAGATACCAGTGACACATATTTCTACGCTTTACAAGGAGATAGAAGTATGTCACGTGAGCAGTTCTTAACTAACCGTTTCAATTACATTGATTCTTGGTTATCAGTTGGTAACTACAAACGTGGTGGACAAAACAGAATTCGTTCTCGTATTTCCGCAAACAGTCCTGCAAGTACATCAGATAAATGGATTGAAGGTACTGCGACAAATGGTGCAGAAGGTATTATTACCAATGAGCCATATTACGATCCAGTTACAGGTAAGAAGAAACATATGTTCGATGGTGAATATTGGTTATCAATGACACCTGTTCGTAAAATGTATGTTACTGTTGGAACAGATACCGCAAACTTTGATTCTATGAAATATACTGGAACCCCAGTTAAATTTACTACTCCAGACCTTGAAAATGGTATTCGTAAATCTGGTAACTATAAAGAGCAGTTGTACTATATTTATGGTTTGGACCAAATGAAATCACTTGGTGATTTAAGTAAACTTTACTTCCAAGAGTTCGAGTTATCTGGTAATGCAACTAAGATTACAGATTTAAAACTTGGATATGATGGAGTAGATGAAGAAAATAATCACTATAAAAACGCAAATGTAAACAAATGGACTATTACCGGTTCAAGTGGATTGCCACTTGTTAAAGAAATCAATTTAAGTTATATTACCTTTAAAGATAATAACGTAACATTTGATTTATCTGCAAGTGAAAAACTACAGAACTTTAGAGATACTGGTTCAAATATTACTCAGGTTACTTTTGCTGATGGTGTTGCACTTGATACATTGCATTTAAGCGCCTCAACCGCAGCTTTAAAATTAACTGAAGCAAGATTATTAACTGATCTGATTGAAACTTATAAAGTTCCAGAAGAAAAAGATAAGAATAATCCAAGCGGAGATTTAGTAGCTCAAAAAGGACTTTATATCGAAGGATTAACTGATAAAGAAGTTGGAAAAGGAACATCTAATCTAACAACTTTAAATATCATAGGTGGAGGCTTAGGATATAACAGTTATAAATTATTAAATAAATTCTATGCGGCAACCGCTTCTTTAGGTGCGCAGAGAAAGATTAATATGGCTGACGTTCAATGGAGTCCATACGTATTAGTAGATGACCCAGAAGCTACATTTAGTGCAAGCTCTCAATACTTTAGAGATGATGGTCACTTTGGATTAATTGCTTTCACAGCAGAAGATTATAAACAACATCCTGGAGATTGGATTCAATATATCAACAATGGTCAGATGTACGAATATGATAGCACTATGAAGACCGTTGATATTACAGATACTAAATTACTTGAGAACTTAATCTCTAATGCAAGTTTCGTTGGTGTTTCCAGTGGAACAAAAGTTCCTACAATTTCTGGTTACATTTATATTAATAATGAAACCGCAGTTGAAGAAAGTGCAATTCAAGACTTGTTAGTTAAGAATTATCCTAATTTAACATTCTTCTTTAAGAAAGTTACTAAAGGTTTTGCGGCACGTTTCGTAATTCAAGATAAAACCACTGATTCTTTAACTGGAGTTGTTACAACAACAGAGACCTTAATTGGTACGGATAAGATTGGTTTACATGAATTTGAAACAAATCCAAAAGTTTTCTTCACAAATCCAAAAGACAGAACTGAATCATCTTTCAGTGAGACAAGAATTAATGCATTAAAGCCTTCTCAAGACTTTATTGGATGGTCTACAACTCCTGATAGAAGCGGATTGATTGAGTCTTACGATACAAACTGGGTTACTTTATTAGGTAATAGCGCAATCCATAATTGGGGAACTCAACAATTATTAGCTGATCAAACTGATTATACATTCTATGCTGTATTCGAAGACCACCATTGGGATGTAAGATTCTATCTTGTAAACGATGATGGTTCTGAGAGAGAGATTGAAAATACTTATGGAAATAAGATTGGATATTCTGTTGTTCATGGAAGCGCATTACATGATCCAAATTACCTTGTTCAAAATCCAAAAGAAGATAGTCTTCCTATTACAAGTAAGTATAGATTCTTAGGATATACAAGAAGAATTTCTGGTGAAAATAATGTATATGGTTCCGCAACTTTAGCTCCTGTTGTAGATTTAACAACAATTAAAGCTACTCAAAACTTAAAGTTCTATGCGGCCTTCAGCGTTGAAAACGTTTATGATAATCCTACTGATGATAAGTATTTTGAATTTAATTGGCAAACAGACCAAACTTATTCTATACGTGTTAAACCTGGTGTTTCTTTAACAGGTAAAATTACTATTCCAAAACAGCATGATGATAAGGTTCATGGTAATGCAGATATTAGTATAATTCAAGAATTTGCTAATCAGACAGGAATAACTCATGTATTCTTCTATGAAGATGCTCCTTTGAAATATATTAAAGAAAATGCATTCCAGAACTGTTCTCAAATGAAGTATTGCTATCTTCCAAATAACTTAATTGAAATTGGAACTATGGCATTTAGAATGTGTGCAAACCTTATTTGGACTGGTTTACCAAACAAGTTGGAAAAGATTGGTAATTTTGCATTCAACCAGGCTCTTGCTGATGCTCCTTCTGGAGACTTTACAATTATCATTCCTCCAAGCGTTAAAACAATTGGAGATTCAGCTTTCATGTATATCATGTGTACATCTACATTGAAGTTTTTATACATCGGTACTGAAACTGAAAACAGTAAATTGACTTCTATTCAAGAGAATTCTTTTGCACAGAATGGTGAAGCTATGATTACTGATCCAGAAGCTAAAGCATTCATTTATGGTGCTTCTGAACAAATGAAACCACTGATTAAAAAATCTTTGGCTAAAATGTATGCAGACCCTGAAACAATGATTGAATTCAAATAAGGAGGATTCTAAAAGATGACTAAAACTGTTTTGTATACCTATTTAGGTACTAATGGAACAATTACAAGTACAGTTCATCTTGAAGATATTTACTATATTCGTAAATATAGATTAGTAGCAGACGCAAGAAAAAGTCTTACCAAAGATGGTAAGACTTTTGTCCAAAGTGTTACTATTCCAGAGGATGAACTGGATGAATGGCGAGAAGTTGGCCAAAAATAATTATAAATGAATCTCTTTCTTTCATATCTTTTGAAAGAAAAAGTAAAGAGGAAAGAAGTAGTTTTTCTTTCCTCTTTTTAAAATTCTAAGAAAGGATTGGGATAAAATAGATGATTACCTATGTAAATAGTCAGAATAGTGCAAAATATAATCGTCTTTTCTCAAAAGCTACAAAGGCTTTAAGTGATGCTGGCGAGTTAAAACTTACATACGTAGAAGTTCCTTTGGAAGAAAGCCAATTCGCAGAAGGAATGTATTTTGTAAAAACAAAAGACGGCAATTATGTTCAAGCAACTAATGCGTTTGACCCAACAGAAACATACTATGAACCAAGTAATGGTATTACATCTCTTGCTGAGTATTTTGGTAGTATCGTTGAGTTAGCTGAAATTGATAAAATCTATACAGTTCTTCCATTAGATGAAGATGTATTTGAAATTGATGCTAATACAAGAGAGATTTCTGTTCCTCAAACATTTGCTAAAAATGGTGTATCCGTACAAGGTGACCATATTTCAGAAATTGTTTATTTCTTAGTAGATCGTTTTTATGATAACCAAGATTTAGATAACTGTAATGTTTATATTGAATGGCAATTGAGTCAAAAGGATGAAAATGGTAATACTATTCAAGGTATTTCCGCACCTTATATTGCTGATGTAACAAGTAATCCTGGTAAGATTTTAATTGGATGGTGTTTAAACAACGACATCACTAAATATGCTGGTAATGTACAGTTCGCAGTTAGATTCTATATCCAAGATGAAGTTACTAACATGCTTACTTATTCTTTATCAACAAAGACCGCAACTGTAGCTATTAAGTCTACATTAGATTTCAACATTCCGCAAATGATGCTTGATGGTGAAAATGTATTTGATGAAGATGATAAGAAAGTTCTTGAAAGATTAGTAGATTCTACTGCTACTGGAGATACTACAAAGGCTATGCCTCCTGTATTTATCGAGAACCTTGCAGAGACAGTATCTTTCGCTACAGAAGTTGGTTATACTATGCAGCAAGTTGAAGCAGTTTCCCCAGATGGTGGTACTTTATCTTATGTATGGAGAATGTATGATATTGATACAAATGAATACATTGGTCTATTAACTGCTCAAAATATTTATGTTCAGACTACTGATACAGCTCAGAGTGAAACTAAATATTACTACAAATCTACTGCTACAGAAGATGGAGTTCCAGCTTATGAATTAATGACAGAAGAAGAATTAAGAGCTGTAGATTGGACTACTCCAACAGGCGTTCTTGAGAGAAAATCTCAGGTTAAGATTACTTCTACTGGACGTTATGTAGCTGTTGCAACAAACCGTGTAGGAAAGAGTCGTGAAAGCACATTAAGTGTTATTTGTCAAATCTTCCACCCAAGCGAAGTTACTATCGTTAAAGACATTGATGAATCTTTAGTTCTTAAAGAAGCTGAAGAGTTCAAAGGTGTTTTAACAACTCAAACTGGTAAGAGCGACAGTGGAGTTATTACATATCAATGGTATAAAATTAAACCAGAGAATGTAAAAGATGCTTTTGATGATGAAGGTAAATTAAAGAAAGTTCAAACTAAACACTATGATAACAAAGATAAGCCAAATCTTGTTACAAGTGTTGAGATTAATACTCCTTGGGAAAAGATTGCGGATGCTGTTAATCCAATTTATACAATTGTAGGTTCTAATGATGCAACTGATAAAGCTGGAGCAGTTGGAGATGGATATTATGCAGTAGTTGCTACTAATAGTATCAACAATGAAACTTCAACTGAAGAGACAAGAAATTGTCGTGTAACTCATACTGCAAGTCCTGTTACTATTGAAATTTCAAGTTTCGATGGACATGGAGATCCAGTAGTAGATACTCCTAAAAAGACTGAATTAAAAGTTGATTATGCTATCGCTCACAGCTATGGATTGAAAGTTGATTATTCATTAGCTAAAGAACGTGGCGAAGGTCTTATGAGAACTGATGCCGATACTATTACATATCAATGGTATAAATACTATAAAGGTACAAACAGTAACATTGATGAAGACGTTCAAGATGCGGCACTTGGAAATTATAACTTTGATGGTGATGTTCCTATTGATGGAGAAACTCAGCCAATCTTTAAACCAAAAGATAATGAGGGCGGATATTACTATTGTATGGTTAGAAATACATATAATGGAACAACCGCAGATAGATGTTCTAAGTTCTTCTTAGTAGTTTCTATTCAAGATTAATAAAACAGTTAAGGAGGGTTAAGCATGGTTACTAATATGCAGGAATATTATGATTTACTCTATCGTATTCAAGATCAAAATAAGCCGAGCTTAGCTGTTTTAATTCCATCTACAGAAACAATTTATGATGTTGATTTGTCTACAAGAACAATTAATGGGCCAGCCTCTCTTGGTGTAGAGGCTGACCACCGTTCTGAAATTATCTATTTTAAATTAAATAGATATTATGACCATATGGATTTAATTAATACAACTTGTTTAATTCAATATGAAAATGCGGAAGGAAAATCTGGACTTTATGTAGTTCCTTTTTATGATGCAGATACTTTTATTGATGAAGATAAGTTGCTAATTCCATGGTGTATTAGTGGACGAGTAGCTGCGGCCGCAGGTAAAGTAAAATATTCAATTCGATTTTATAGTATAGATAGTAGTAAATCTGAATTAACTTATAATTTAAGTACAATCGAAACTACAACTGAGATTAAACAAAGTTTAGTAGTAGATATTAACTTAGATGAAGAAGGCGATAATGACAGAGTACAGAGAATTCTTGATACTAAAGAATATACTGTAACTGAACAATTAATCGCACGAATTGATCAAATTAATAAGCAAATGGACATATTTTGGCAAGATGCTTATTAAAGATATAGGGGATAAGACAAAATGTCTTATCCCCTTATTTTTGTTTAATAGGCCAAATTATAATAATATTTTTGGTCAAGTTTTTATATATCATAGAATGAAATTGACTTAACGTCGTTTTTATGATATAATTAACTCAGAGAGAAAGGAGGATTTTCCTTTTGGCAAATTATGTTAAATTTAAACAAGGTTTAAAAAAGGACTTTAATACAACAAATCAACCATTAACAAATGGTATGATTTATTTTGTTATAGATGAAAATAATAATGGTTCTATATACTATGATACTATTGTTGATGGTGCACAGGCTACTAAAAAAGGAACAGTCCATAGAGTGAAATTTTCTGGTTTACCAATTAAAATAACTGGTTCTGTAACAGGAACAGGTGTTATTAAAGATGGTGAATTAATTGAAATAAATACATCAACTAATCACTCTCATGGATTAGCGCATCAAGATTTTACTGTAGCTTTATCAAATGATGATACTAATTTAAAATGGACAAGATTAGGAAACCAAAATGGTGAAGGTTTTTGGTTAAAATCTGTTAGAGGAAACGTTAAAGCTCCAGCTTGGTTCCAACCTAATAATGGTGCTGGTGTTGCTTTTGGTGGTGGTAGTACAAAGGGTATTATATCTGTCAAATATAATGAACCCAGTGTTAGATTTGCGGGAGGAAATGGTGATGCTCCAGTTTGGTATTTTACAATTACTGGTGCTAATAATAAAACTTATGATTTAAGTAAAATTGGTGGTCATGCCAGTGATAGTGCAAAATTAGACCATAATGTGATTTTTAAAATTGCTTCTACTGCTGATGCAACTAAAGGTGGAAATGGTACGGCAACTAATTTATCTGGGGCCGCAGTTGATTTATATTTACCAGTCAGTATTTCTGGTTTTAATTTAATTCAATCTACAAGATTTCAAGGTAATGCAGATAGTGCAACTGTAGCCAGTAGGGCAAATAGTTTATTTTTAAATCCAAGCAATAGACAAGAAAATATTAATTATCAAATAAATTCAGATAACTTTCAAAGTAAAGTAACTTATTCATTAGCCGGTTCAATTACAAAAACAGGAAAACCTCCAGTAGGAGATTCACATGTTTTGACTTTTGGTTGGGATAATTCTGGATGGGGCGCTCAATTAGCAATTACTGCAGATGCTAAACCGCATATGGCAATAAGAGGTGCAAAAGTTGGTGAAAAAGGTGTTTCTATTTGGGATGAAGTTTGGAGTACAGTTTTAGATTCTTCAAATTACACTTCTTATATAAATAATTACTATTGGGCAGATGTTAAAGTTTCTACAACTGCTAATACAAAGACTAATCCGAATTTCTTTAATGTTACATCATCTGGCTGGTTTTTCTCAAGTATTTCTTCTACTGGTTGGCAAAATTCAGCTCATGGTGGCGGTATTTACATGAAGGATAGCAGCTATGTTAGAATTTATGGCGGAAAAAAATTTGCTGTAGAAAATACAGATTCTGATTCTATAAATACTGCTGGTGGAGTAAAAGCTTCAGGTGGTTTTACTTCAGATGCTGGTACTATGAAAGTTTATGCTGAATTTAATAATGAAATAAACTTTGGTGGAACAAATAAAAGTGGTATAGTTTATTTTGGATATAGAAAAAAAGATTCTAAAGAGATTCCTTCAATTTTTATTTTTGGTAGTAATACTGGTACAGCAGAGATTCGAGCTAATACAGGATGGTTTGGTAATAAATATTTATCTGGAGATAATTGGATTGGATGGTATACTGCGAAAGGAGATACCTCTTCTAAAAGATATGGATATATTCAAACGGATATTTCTGATAATGGAAATATGCGCTTTGTGAAGGAGGGCGGAGGATATTTTACTTTTAACAGCCATGTAAATCCTAATCAAACTAATGCATATGATTTAGGTACACAAGCATTAGCATGGAGAACTCTTTATGTAAATAATCTTAATTTATATGGACAAACCGCAAATAGATTAGTATGGACTAATGGAGCCAATACAATACAAGCTTCTCATCATTATGCCAGTTCAACTCAAATCTCTATTGGAGATACTTCTCCAGCAAAAAGTTATACTTTTTATGTCAAAGGAGATTCTCTATTTAAAGGTAATATAAGAGTGGCTAATGATATATATATGACTGGAGCAGGAACAAGTATTTATTGGGATTCAGATGCATATAGACAAAGATTATTAACAATAAATGATTCAACTGCAAATACTCCTGTATTTACTTTTCAACAAAGTGAAGATTCTGCATCTACTTGGAAAAATCTATTAATTATTAGAGATAATGGAATTATTGAACCATTAGTAAATTCAGGCGGTATTTATAAAAACTTTACCGCAAATAATCAAAGTCCAGTAATTTGGATGAATGGAAATGATACTGATAACTGGTTATGGCAAATTAGTTCTGGAACCGCAACTAAACAATATTATGGATATGGATTAAAATATATTGGAACTGGTTCTGGAGTAGGCAATGTATTAAGATTATATGCTGATAATCAAGGTAACGCAGATATAATTGCTATTGGAATTAATCAAAATGGTCAAGTTGGAATAGGTACAGATGCCAATACAAATCATCGTTTAATGGTTTCTGGCACAGGATATTTTTCTGATACATTATATGCAACTCATATTGGAATTACAAATACAGCCTCTAATACTGGAAAAGGTATCTCTTTATTCGGGAAAGGTTATGGAGGAACTGGTTCACTTCCTACTTATGGAATTGCGTTTGCGGGAATTGATACATTTAAGCCTCATGGAGCTGTTATTAGCGATTGGGCAACTTATTTTACTATGGATGTCACTTCCAATAGAGGATGGATTTTTAGATCTGGCAATGATAATATTGCTTCTATTAGTAATAAAGGCTTTGCAGCTTTTAGTGCAATAGGACGAGATAATTTTATTGCTTTCCCAGATGGAGGAAGTTATACAGCTAAAGCTGATGTTAAAACAGGATATTTAAGAATTACTTTACCACAACGACGTTCTAATACAATGTTAAGTTTTAAAGTTTCTATATATAATTATTCTACAAATACAAGTTGTGAATATAGTATTAGTGGATATAATTATTATGATGGTGTGTGGCATAATTGTACAGCTTATTCTATTGGGTATAATGGAGACCTTTCAAAATCTAACTTACCAGTTTATTATGGAGAAACGGCTTCCAATAGCGTAATTTATATTGGAGATGTTGCAACCAGTTGGAATTATCCACAAATTCAAATTCATGATGTTGTCGTGGGTCATACTAAATATGAATACAAACAATGGTGTAATAATTGGAATATTGATTTTGTTACTACCGTAGAAAATATAACTGCTTCAGTTGACAAACCAAATAGTAGTTATGCAGCAACTAAATTATTAAATACCAGAAATATTTGGGGACAGCCTTTTGATGGAACCGCAGATATTGCAGGACAATTATCTGGTGCAACTCGTGTAATGAATCGTTCTACACAATCAATATTTCTTGGAAATGCAGATAACACTGGCTGGGTTTATACTCAAAATATTGCTTCTCATAGTGGCCCTAAGAAATGGGCTATTAATATTAATGGTCTTTCATGGTTTCAATATACTAATATTGGATATGATTACAGCTCAAATGATTTTGCTTATAGATTACGAGTTAATGGAGCTTCTTATATAGATGGAAATCTTATTATACCTAATAAATCATGTTTTATTGGTGTATTAGGAGGAAATAGTAGTACAAATTCTGGAGATAAAGGTGGATTAACTTGGTTTAATATAAGTGGTACTGCTGGAGCTGTAGCAGATACTAATGATACTCCGTCAAGTGCTTGGTGGTATATATTAAGAAATAGACATACTAATCAATCAAATAATTATTATACAGATGTTGCAATTCCTTTTAATGATAAAAGTATTTATTATAAAATTGTTAGAGATGGAAAAGTAGTAGATTCTAAATGGGTTCAAGTATTAGATGTTGATAATTATACTTATACATTAGATGGTAGATATGTTTTAAAAACTGGTGATACCATGACTGGTCATTTATGTATTAAAGCCTCTGATACAAGTGAAAGGTTTGTAAATGTTTATAATAGTACTGGACATGTCTATTTAGATGCTGAGAATGGTAGAATGGGAATTTGGACTAATGTTGGTGGAGTTTCAACTTGGTTAATTTCTACTACAAAAAGTAATGCTGAAATTCCAAGATTATTACAAATTAGCTCTAATGGAAATACTATCACAATAGGTTCTCAAAATTCTGATTGGTGTCATTTATACAATAGTGCAGACATTCCTTTCATTTTTAATAAAACTGTTGCTTCAACAAACGGAAATTTAGGAGCGATTGGATATCCTTGGCATGAAGTATATTCAAATGCTTGGTTTAGAAGTATCGGAACTGGAGGATGGTACTCTGAGACCTATGGCGGCGGCTGGCATATGACTGATTCTACTTGGATGCGTTCTTATAATGATAAACCTATTTATACAGCCGGAGGAATTTATTCCCCTCATGGAAATAACCTTATCTGCGCCGGCAATGAATTTAATTTTATTCCAGATGGTTATAAAAATGAAGTGTGGATTAATTATCAAAGTTGGAGCCGTCCAACTCCAGGTGGCACAACCAGTAGTATCATTACTGGATATAAACTTGGAAATGGTAGACAAGGGCTTGTAGATAATGTTTATGCAAATACTTTTGTAGGTTCTTTGTCAGGAACTGCTACAAAGGCTATAAATGCAGATAATGCGACACATGCTACGAATGCAGATAATGCAGATACTACTGATGGAGTTCATTTAGAGTGGTCTGGTGAACAAGCCGCATCTGCAACAGATTGGATTGCTGGATGGACTGCAGATGGTAAAAAAATTAAAGCTGTAAGACGAAGTGCCCTTGCAACAAAAAATTCTGATGTAGCTGCTAAATTAGGCCAGAGTGGAAACGTTGCTATACCTATGACATTCTATTGGAATGGACAAGGCGGACAGCCAAAATGGATTTGGGGCGGCAATGATGGAACTAATATGTATGTTTATAGTCCGTCTAATTTCAGTGTTAGTAATGCCGGTTATATAAGAAGTATGGGTAATAAAGAAGCAGAATCTGGAAGAACTGCAGCAAGGGGTGGTGTTTATACATATAATATGTATAAACAAACTGCTAATGGAGCACCTACCGCTTATTTATCTGTAATTGGATTCGGAAATGGAACTGGTGGACATATTGAAATTGCGGGACAATGGACTGGAAATTCTGGATTATGGATGAGAGGCCTTCGAGATTGTTGTGATGATTGGTATTCATGGAATAGAATTTGGTGTCAAGGAAATTCTGTTACTGGAGCAGTTTGGAATGATTATGCAGAATGTCGTCAATCAGATTGTAGTGAGCCAGGACGAGTTGTTTTTGAAAAAGGTGATGATACTTTAACAAAAACAGAAGAAAGACTTCAACATTTTGCTGGTGTAATTTCTGATACATGGGGATTTAGCCAAGGCGAGACTGATAAAGCTAAAACCAATATTGCTGTTGCAGGACGAGTTTTAGTTTATACTTATCAAAATCGTAATAACTATAAACCTGGCGATTGTGTATGTGCTGCTCCAAATGGAACTATTGATATTATGACCAGAGAAGAAATTATAAAGTTTCCAGATCGTATTGTTGGTACAGTTTCTTGTGTTCCAGATTATAAAGAATGGGGCGGAGGAAAAAATGCTGATAGAGATCCAGTTAAAATTAATGGTAGAATTTGGATAAAGGTAAAATAATGCTATGAAGAATAAAGATAAATTTAATTTAAACTTCATTTGGTTTACTGGCCTTCGACATGAAGAATTAAATGAAGTTGATATAAATATTAAGCTTAATGAAAGAACAATAGGTTCTTTCTCAAGTGATTTATGCCCTAAATGTATATTAACCAAATATAATAAATGGTTAGAAAGTGAGGAATAATTATGGATAATGTATTACAAATGTTACAACAAATTTTTGAGGTATGCGTAATTCCACTATTAGGAATTTTAACAGCTTATTTAGTACAGTACATCGCAACAAAAAAAGATGCTTTAATTAAACAAAATGATAATGCTTTAGCCGCAAAATATATTACAATGTTATCAAAGACAATTACTGATTGTGTAATTGCCACAAATCAAACATATGTAGATAGCTTAAAAGCCCAAGGAAAATTCGATGCCGAAGCTCAGAAAAAGGCATTTAACATGACCTTGACTGCAGTTCTTTCTATCTTGAATGACGAAGCGAAAGAATACTTAACAGCAATCTATGGTGATTTGAATACATATATTACAAAACAAATTGAAGCGGCTGTTAATAAGAATAAAACAACTATTGAACCTAAATAAAAATAAGGGGCACAGAATATATATTCTGTACCCCTTATTTTTTTTGTCTAATTTTGTAGTACAAAAAAAGATTTAAAAAGACTGGACTTTTCATATTAAGATAGTTAGTAAAAATTTTACATACTATTGAAGGAAAGAAAGAAAAATATTTTTAAGAAGGAGGATTAAAAAATGTATCCTAACTACAACTACTTCCCGCAGAATCAACAACCTATTAGACAGCAACCACCAATGCAAAACCAAGGTATTTTGTACCTAAAAGGCAGGCCAGTTTCTTCCATTGAAGAGGTTAAAGCTATTCCAATAGACTTTGATGGCTCTATTTTTATTTTTCCAGATATAGCAAATAAACAAATTTATACTAAACAGATTAATTTAGATGGAACCGCATCAATTAACGTATACGAATTAAAAATATTGCAACAGCCAACCACACAACCACAAATGACAGATTATATAACCAGAGATGAATTTAATGAACAAATGGAAAAAATAAGAGTTATATTTGCGGGCCAAGTCCAGGTACCAGAGCAAGCGCCGCAGAAGGCTACTCCTTCCATTCCTTCACCGCAACCAGTCAAAAAAGAAGATATTAAGTTTTAGGAGGAATTCTTATGCCAATGAATATTAACCCAATGCAATTAATTCAAATGATTAAAGGAGGCCAGAATCCTCAGCAATTAGTGATGAATATGTTAGAGCAACAAATGCAAAATACTCCAATGGGAGCTAATCTATTGTCTTTAGCAAAGCAGAATAGAAGTGCAGATATTGAACAAATCGCTCGAAATATATGCAGTCAAAACGGTAAAGATTTTGATAAAGAATTTAATGCCTTTAAGCAAATGCTTGGGATTAAATAATATATTTTAAAAGGAGGACATTAATATGTTCAATAACGCAACAAATGGCTATAGTTTAGCCGACATTGCCGCAGCTACTGGAACCAATAGAAATGATAACGGATTTGGATTCGGTGGAGATGGAGCTTGGTAAAATTTATCTGCCAAGGGTAAATCGCGGAATTAAGCGGGAAAGCTGAAATGCCAATCCGAACCGAAGGCTATAATTATTATAGTCAGGGGCAACGCATAGAGAGTGAAAAGATATAATCTCTCCACGAGGCCGCGACATTATTTAAGTTATAAAAAGTGATGGACATAGTAGGATAATTATCCTCCCTTTGTTTTCATTTTTATATGAAAAATAAAGATAAAGGAGATTTTAATTATGGGACCAAAGATGTTAACACTTGAAGATTATGAAATTACAAGAGATGGACAAGTAATCAATAAACATACTAACCATGTCTTAAAACCACAACCAAATGCGAAAGGATATTTAAGAGTATCTATTAGTAAAAAATTAGTTTTTGTACATCGTTTAGTAGCTGAAAAATATATACCTAATCCAAATAATTTACCTCAAGTAAATCATAAAGATGGTAATAAATTAAATAATAGTGTAGAAAATTTAGAGTGGGTAGATAATTTAGAGAATAGGGCTCATGCAGTAAAAACTGGATTACATTTATCTGGTGAAAAAGCTACTAATCATAAGTTAAATTGGGAAATAGTGGAATATATAAGAAAACATCCTGAAATTTCAAGCTCTGAATTAGGAAGAAAATTTGGAGTATCAAGATCTACTATAAATGATGTAAAAACATATCGCACTTGGAAGATTAAAAATGACTTAAATAGTTGAAAAGATATGCTGAGCTAATACGAAAAAATAAGTATTAGAATTATAGGATAAAAAGCCTATAAGATAACAAATAATGGGATTATAATTTTATTCCTTTTCTGCTTCGCAGGATGGGGAGGAAATGGAAATGGACTCTTCGGAGGAGGTTCCACAGGTTCTGGAATTACAGATGGTTATATTTTAACCTCAGACTTCGCTAACATTGAAAGAAAAATTGATAGCGTAGATAGTGGACTCTGTGATGGTTTTTATGCCATGAACACAGGTATGTTGAATGGATTTGCTGGTATTAACAATAATATTACTCAGCAAACAATCGCAGACATGCAAAATACTAATACCATTAATGCAGGTATTACTAACTTAGGAACCCAGTTGCAACAGTGTTGCTGCCAAAACAGATATGAGGATGCTCAAAACTTTGCTCAATTAAATTATAATTTAGCAGACCAAGAGTGCTCAACTCGTAGAACAGTTTCTGATGCAACCAGAGACCTAATGGAAAATCAAAACGCTAATACCAGAAGCGTTTTAAGTGCTATTCAAGATATGCAAACACAAGCTTTACATGATAAGATTTCTGAATTAACTGCAGCAAATTCTAATCTTAGATTACAAGCAAGCCAAGCAGCTCAAAATAGCTATTTAATTAATGCTTTAAATCCAACACCTATCCCTGCATATACAGTTGCTAATCCATATTCTGGATATCATAACTGCGGATGTAATACACTTTAATCTAAATTAGTTTAATGACCAGAGAGTCTGCCAACTCTCTGGTCTATTAAATTCCTGAAAGGAGACTATTTATGGAACTAACAAGTAATGTAGTACAAACTGTAAACGCAAATGATAATGTTGTATTTATTACAACAAGAATCCCTGGTAATTGTTCAGTTATTCATACCGAGGGAAGCGGAAATATCAAAATGAGAGGCTTGTCTAATAACCAATGCCGCTCAAGATTTAAAGTAACTTTTACAGGTAATATTGCGGTCCCAACCGGCGGTACCGCAGGAGCCATCTCATTAACTATCACTATAGATGGTGAAGCAGTCCGCACTGCCCAGATGATTGTTACCCCTGCCGCAGTAGAACAATATTTTAATGTAGCTTCATGTGTATACATTGATGTACCTACTGGATGTTGTTCAACCGCGGGAGTAACTAATACTTCAACACAAGCTGTTAATGTTCAAAACGCTAATCTTATAGTAGAAAGGGTGGCATAATATGATGAAAAGACTTTGTGAAATGAAAAATTGTTTAATTAGTGCGGCCCAATCTCAAATGTCTAATCTTCAGAATTGCGACGCTGAAGAATTAGGTGAAGTTATTGATATGATTAAAGATATTGAACAAGCTATTTATTATTGTACAATTACAAAGGCTATGAAAGAATCTGATGAAGATTCTAAAAAAATGTATTATAAAGAAAGTGTTCGTAAGAAAAAACATAATGTACCTATGGACTATTATGATAGATACGAAGATGAAGATGAAAAAGAATACCCAATCAAAATATATGATAGTCGTGAAGGTAAAAGTCCTGAACGTAGACGTATGTATATGGAATCTAAAGAACTCCATCATGACCAAGCTAAAAAATTAAAAGAACTTGAAGAATATATGCAAGAACTTAACGCAGATATCCTTGAAATGATTGAAGGCGCAAGTCAAGAGGAAAAACAATTACTTCAAAAGAAAATTGCTTTATTAGCAACTAAAATAAATGTTTAAAATTAATGGGGATAATTGGCAAGTCGTCTTTGTATCCCCATATCACCCAATGCTTAAAAAGAAAGATGGCTCTTATACTCTTGGAGCTTGCGTTGATGACACCAAGAAAATCTATATTAATAATAAACTTTCTCTCGAAAAAATTAAAAAAGTTTTATGCCATGAAATAACACACGCCGCAATGTTTAGCTATGATATTCAATTAACCTATGACCAAGAAGAGCTATTAGCTGATTTGCTCGCTACTTATGGACAAGAGGTAATTGATATAACCAATAAGATTTTTTCTAAGATAAAAAATAATAGGGGATAGAATTAAATTCTATCCCCTCTTTTTTATTCTTCTTTTGGACGTTGGTCTTCTGCAAAGCCAGCTTCGACTTTCTTTTTTACTAATGAAAATAAATGGTCGCCTTTATGATTACCACCTAACCCATTATAAGCTATATGGTCTTTATCTAATTCTTCCCATTCATCAAGAGTAATAACATGATCTTCAGCTAAAAGTTTTCTACAATTATTTCTAAACTCTTTTCCTTGCATTGATAAAACGCCAGCGGTCAAAGCTGTAATATTTTTTTCCAATGCTGAAATTTCTTCTTCAAGAACCGCATCATCAGATTTAGATTCTTCTCTACCCGCTTCTAAAGCTTCATCAACTTTGGTATTAATTTCATTATACTTATTTTCAGATTTTTGATTCATCTTATCATGTTCTTTTTCTAAAGATTTTAATACATGTTGATTTTCACTTTGAATTTTTTCAAGCATTTTATCAAAATACGCTTTTTGCTCTCTTTGGCGCTCTTCTTTTTCAAGTCTTAAATAACGTTTTATTAAAAAACCGCCGCCAGCTACAATCAAACCTAAAATAAGTTCAACCCAATACTTCAAGACAATTGATCCAATTGTTTCCAGCATAGTTAAAAACCCTCCTCATTTTTAAACTTTCTCTCTACAGATTTTAAAAAACAAGAAGGGTTAATTCTATTAGAATGGCCAACTCATTACACATTCATTTGCATATACGCCAGTATCAGCTTCCAATGAAGCATCAGTTCTTTTTACCATCTCTAAGTAGAACTGAGAATTTGGATTGTTAAAAAATATTCCTGGCACATATGAAGCTTTACTTACAATAACCGGAATATATTCTGGTTTAAATAAATAATATAAATAATTAGAAAAAATATCTGCACTCGGCAATGTTCTTCCTTCAAATTTAAAGTATTTATATCCCATACTATTGTACTTTTGAATATCTTCCCAAGTCAAATTATTTTGTTTTCCAAGAGTATTAGGGTCATTGATGCCCCCTTCAATTTGACATTTTGTAGTAATACTGTATTTATGTTTACCATATGTCAAGTTGGTTTTACTCGTATCGAGATAATGTAATTTTCTAACAGGACAATGACTATGACAAATTGCATTTGATAAAAACTCACATTTACCTCGTAACTCTTGAGGAATATTCTCAAGCATATCCATATCTTTATTCAAATTATAATCCAAACAAACTTGATAATAATCTGGATTCTGAAGTTCTTTAAGGAATTTTTCTTTATTTAAACATTTAGTTGTAGAACTAATATATTTAAAATCTGGATAAGTTTCTCTTAAATACTGTTCCAAAAGAGGAGAGTTTACAACAACTTCATTATTACCATCTTCAAGTAATTTCATTTGAAGATTACAAAATGGATCATATATATCTTCTTCTTCGATTGCGGAATTGGTAAAAATTAATCTCATAGGGATATTATAGAACTTATAAAAGTCTCTAATTTTTTCAATCTCTTCTTTAGTGACTTGGCGATAAAATGGAAAGTTTCTGCCGCCGTCCCAAGTGCAAAATGGGAAGTTGCCAAAGAAGGTTCCAATTTTAATTCCATCTCTGAAATATTCAGGATTCGTATCACGCAATTCCAAAATAAATTTATTTAAAGTAAAATGCTCGTAAAATCCGGATAAATTATAATAAATCATTTTTAAGCCCTCTCTCGAATAAATTAATCATTAATGTATAGCTTTCATTTGCATCTTCTGGAATGATGTCATCAAATAAAACATATGAAAAGTCTTTTGGAATATTTTTATACTCTTCAAAGAATTCATTATCATCTTTATAAAATCTTTTAGTACAATTTCTAAAAGTAGAATGACCGCTATATTCAAGTATATAATGAGATTCTTCAAATAAACAATCACAATAATTTACGCAATCTCTACATTTTGTAAAACTCATTAAATAAATCTTCTGTACGCCTTTTACTTTTAAATGAGCATAACGTCTTGGTAAGATTATATATTTAATATTTTTACAACTATCAATCTTATCTTGAATTTCTTTTAAGTTATATTTCAATAAAGCATTTTGATGTAATACAATTTGAATATTGGGATAACGTTTTACTACATAATCAATTAAATTAAAGTCCGCAATTTCATAATATGTAGAACTATCATTTTCCCACTCTTCAAATAATATTTTATCAAGACGATTCAAATATTCTTTTTCATTAAGGAAGAGGTTGCCGCAATCAACAAATAACATTTTAGATGGTATTGAATAACCATTTACACAACCTTTAATATCATCATACAGTGCAAAATATCTGGTGTCTAAGGCATTAATCCCACCGCACATAATGTTAGATGGGAAATTGCCTTCGATGCCTTTGATTTTTACTGTATTGCTATACATATCCAAAATATTAATATTATCTTCAAAATTATAATAAATAGATGGCAATATAAAAATCATTTACTATACTCCTTTTACTCTTTACTTCCTTATTATTTTACATAAAGAAGATCTACCTTATTCTCAATATTTTTTTCAATATCTAATATTTCATTATCTGGTTGAAATTCTTGAATACTATAAAACAAATGATAAAGGCTATATTGAAATCTGTCCCATTCTGCAGCCGTTAAAAACTTTTTATAATCAACTATAGAATTTCCAATGCAAATTCCATATAAAACATTATCTTGAAATAAACTGAAGTCATCAAAGTAAGTTGCATTTAAAAGATAAATATACTTATTCATATTAGATAAAACATCATCTTTATAATCTGTATATTTTAGTTCTGGAGCATATTCTTTTAATAGAACTAAAAACAACTTATTTAGACACATTTCTTCAATCGTATTCTCATCTTCATCAAAGAAACCTTCAACAGTAGTATTTTTAATTCGTTTAATTAAATCATTATTAGACAAAATAATAAAGTTTTTAATATGAGTAAAATACTCTTTTTCTTTATTATCAAGCATAAAATAATAGATATAATAAATTTTTAATCTGGCTGGTTCAATTACATCATCAGCTGTATTCATTTTGCCTAATCTGAAATCTAACTCATCTATTAGTGCAAATTGTTTCTTAAACATAATATCTTGAGTTAAATCAAAAATAGAAACTTCATCAGTCATACAGGTATCTGTTGATAATATCTCTTGCATATTTTATAAACTCCCTTCTTTCTTTTGGAATTTTCAAATCATTTAGAATAATATCATAAACGCCATATTTTTCAGCTATATCATTAACAGTACGATATTTAGTTTTAAACATCTCACAGACTTCATCAATAGCGCAGAAAAGCTCTTTTCTGTCTTCATATTGCGCTCCTAAACAACCTTTCATACAGAAGCTTTTAATAGGACAGCCCGCACATTTCATAAAAGAACGATTTTGATTAAGAGTCTTAATTTTATATGCAAGCATAGGATTTTCTCCATGAACTCCAATAATTTTAGTTTTATCTTCATTTAATTCAAGAAAACCATAAACTTTATCAGGATAACAAGTTCTATGACAGGGTACAACTGCTAAATCTCCGACTCTAAAAATTGAACCACCTTGAATTGAACATGGCAATTTATGTTGTATTTCTGGAAGAGCTAAAGCATATGGTTGTACATGATTATATCTTCCAATATTCATCATTCCATCAGAGAAGTTATCTGCCATATGATATGCAAAATCTGTTACATCTCCCTCATGAAGTACGTTTAAGTCTTTCTCTGCTACATAAAAAAGAAAATTTCTATAATCCTTTAAAGACTCTTCATCCCACTGTTCTGCATTTCTAACCTCTAACATCATTGGGATTGAATATACTTCACATCCATTTTCCTTCTTAAAGATAACATTATATTTAATAATATTATCAATCCACCAATCATAATTACGTTTATAATTCTTTACAAACTCTCTTGTAATCATAGGATGGCAAGAAAGGGAATACTTTGCAATAAACTTGAAGAATTTATCATAAAATTCATCTTGTTTTGTTTGACCATTTTTAAGCCCTCTTTCAACAGATTCCAACTCTGTTGGTCCATCTACTGAAGCACTTAGCCAAAAACCATTGAAATGTTTTACATCATCTCTGACTCTCTTCATCCAATATTCAACTCTTGCGGTCTTTTCATCATCCATAAGAAAAGACATATTTGTAGGAATAACAAAATCTCTTCTTGGAACATTAGGAGTATTTATTTGATGCTCATAAAAAACATTTAGAATCTCTTCCCAATAAGGGATTTGAAAAAACTCACCTGAAAAAATATCAAAAGTTGTATATTGATAATCATTTTCATCAAGCCAATCTAACAATAGTGCTAAATTTCTAAGGATGTTTTCTTTCTTATTGGCTTCTGGAGGATACATTTCATTGCCATATCTATATAAATAACAATACTCACATTTTTGATTACAGATAGATGTAATAATAAATTCAACAGAATTTTCATCTTTATCATATCTGAATAAATAATTTTTTAAAAGTAAATCTTGCTGTTCTTGAAATGTCATACAATACCTCTTTCCGCCATTATTCTGTCAATTTCTTCTTCAACTACATCCATAGCTCCATTATACCATAATGGAATTTCTAATGGATTTGATGTTATCCAAGAGCCAGTAATAATATATGAATCTTGTAGACAACATGATTTATCAACAAAAATAGCAATCGTTTTATCAATTTTGCTCATATCAGTCCATTTCTCATCAATGATACCTGCTTTTGCATATTCATATACAAACTTAACATAATCTGTATAAAAGATTTGATGAGGATATAAGATAAGATTATCAAAAGTCTTTTTAAGATTTAAGAACTGATCTTTATCGTAAATCCAAGCAGACTCATTATTTGTTTGAACATATTTTGCGGCAAGTCCATTCATATCGGCATGATCTTTCATGTTGTTATGATAATCTACATAATCATCAAACATACCTCTATGGCACATAGTATATTTTCCATCATGAATAGGAACTACTACATGAGAAAATGAACCACACCCTCCGCCGCAGAATGGTTTTGAACAATCCAAACATTTTTTCTTATTAAATGAATTATCGTCTCGTAATCTTCCTAATAAGAACTCTACACTTGGAATATATGTTTCATAATTTGGAATCCATCCATCTAACTGTTTTATTTTTGGAGTTACTTCTTGAATTGAGCGATAAATCTTTGCTACTTCAAGTCCATCATCTTTTGTCCATTCTGCTGGAGTTGCATAATTGAAAAGACATGGTAAGAAACACCACTTACGAGTTTTTCTATTCTTATAAGGCTGATACATTTCTCTATCGAAAAATTCAAACCATTCATATGCTTTTTCTGGTGTATCTACAAAATGAAATGTAGGTTTTGAAAAAGTTGGTTTAGTATGAACATATAGGTCAATTTTAGAATCATCAAATTCTAACTCACATAAGTCTCTAAAATTCTTTAAGAATCTTTGAGTAACTCCTTTGCCTCTTCCTAAATCATTCATCTCTTCAGGCCCATCAATTGAGACCTGAAGATCAAAATGAAATTTTTGATTACCATGATAATGCTTAATAATTGTATCAAACAATCTTTTTAAAGATTCAACTTGGTTTGGAAGAGTAAAATTTGTTGAAGTATCTAATTCATTAAAGTTTGGAAAAGCTTCTACATATTCTTCAAAATGATCTATAAAACGTTCTATATGAAGAAAAGGCTCTCCTCCCCATAAAGTAATATGTTTAATATGTTTATCTGCTTCTGGATCAACATCATAGACTTGTTTAATTTGGCTTCCATTTTCAAAGTCTTTAGCCAAATCATCATCTATTTGTTTTAAACATCCAGTAGCATCTTTACAAATATAACAATATCCGCAATTAAGATTACATAAAGCAGTAGTAAATAAAGTTATATTTGTAAAGTAAATTTTCTCATTATTTTCTATCATTAATAACTCCTTTTACTCTTTTAAAATATATTTAAAAATCAACGCCTTCTACAGTATAACTACTATGAACTACAAAGCATCGTTTATCAACATTACTGAAGTTACCAGTATTAACAGAATTAAAATGACTACTATTTACTCCAGCGAAATTGCTTGGACAAGTATTTACACTGGAATCATTAGCATCAAAATTACTTGGACAATTAGAAGTAAAGAAACCTGTATATCCAGTAGCATTTCCAGAATAATTAGAAGCATCATTTCCTACACATTTAGTACCAACACTGGAAAAATTAGAAGCATTATTTCCAGAACAACCAGTTGTATGTCCTGTAAATTTAGTGTCATTATTTGCAGTGTATCCACCTTTATGGAAAGAAGTTCTATGGCCATGGTTTACAGTAGTTCTATTAGTGCTATTTTTTCCATTTCCAGAATATTTAGAAGCATTATGACCTTGGAAGTTACCTCTTCTAATAGCATTACCTGATAACTGAACGTCTTTACTTCCACTACTGGCCCAGTTAAATACCCAATAAGAGTAATGATGATGATATTTTCCAGTCTGGAATCCACTATGATTACCATTATGAACTTTTGAGAAATTAGCACTATCATTTCCAAAAGCATTAAAATCTGAACCATTATTACTTGCCCATTTGGTACTAAAAAATCCACTATTAAAAGTATGATGATGTCCGCTTCTAAAAGCGTTATTATAACCATTCCTGTTAGATTCATTATTACTACTTCTATTAGAAGCAAAATAACCACTTCTATGACCACCATTATAACCACTTCTATTAGAATTATTACCAATTACATTAAAACTGGTATTATTAGAAGTTCTATGTACGCCGTTATGTCCAGATCTATTAGCACTAAAACTACCAAAGGCGCCATGATCAGAACTATTAAAACCTCCACGATAGCTTGAAAAGTGTTCTCGACAAGCCTGTTCCATCATTCCGATACTTTTTTCAATTTGAGCCATAGATTTTTTTCCAATTGCGGAACTACCTTGGGTAACTCCAACAGGAACTAAGATTGAAACACCATTTACAAATGAAACAGTATTTTTTGTATCTACAACACTTTTAAAAATTTCATTCATAATTTGAGCGCTGGTGATTCTGACGCCACCACCAACGCTTCCTCGATTAGAAATAGCAGAGTATTTACCATTCCAAGTTCTAATAGCATCCAATCTATTATAATAATCATTAATAGTAGAGGCTTGAATTGGCTGACCTGTATATACTATTCTTGCCATTCAATCACCTCTCTTTAAAGTCTTGGATTTGTTTGAAAAGAAATATCTATATAATATTCTGGTGTTGCTGCGGCCTGATCATAATCCCCTTTTGCATTTGAGATAGATGTATATTTAGTAGTTTCAAAAACAACTTTATCTCCATCTTTAATAGTTATATTCTTAATAGAATTCTCAACTCTAAAATATGGAAGAAAATCTACTAAACTGATATTATCAAAAGTATTTATATTTTCGCCATTTTCTGCGGAAATATAAGTAGTAATATATAAAGCCGCTGTAGTTTCTTTCTTACCAGAATTATCTGGTAATTCTTTTAATTCTAAGCCTTCTGTAAAGCTTTTAATATGGCATTGTAATTCGCCATTATTTATAATTAAAGTGTACATAATTTTCTCTCTCCTTTTTAAGAAATGAAAAAAAAGAGAAAATACTTTCTTTAATCAGACCAGTCATGTATCTTTTCTCTTGCTTTTTCATTAACAATATATGTCCCAATACAAATTGCATCGCATTCATCTTGAGTAGCTTTTATTCTATATGTATCAAGAACATATTGTTGAGCATTTCTTTTCTGCTCAGGACGAGTACGCCCTTTTATGTTTAATGCAGACTTCCATACACTTGCCAAAGTTGCACTATTTGGTATCTTTAATTCTGTTACTAATTCATAAATAACTCCGAACACTTCTGCCAAAACCTTAAAAGTTTGAACATTATTAGTAACATTTCCTTGAAGTTGAATATCTTCAAAAGCTACTTCATTAATATTAAATTCTTCAATAAGTTTATTTACTTCATTTTTAATAAAAAAAAGTCTTTCCCCAATATCTTCTTGAGTAGCATTAAATTTACCATGAGCTTCAAGTTGACCTTCATTAAAGAAGGCCCAACCTGAAATTCTACTTGCTTGGTCTAATGCGAGTAATCGGCTCATTAAGCTTCTTGCAGTACTGGCTGACTTGCCGCATCTGTAGAACCAAAACCGCCTTCCCGCAAATCAACTGTATTATCATCCTCAGTTTTTAAATAAGGTTTAATAATACCTTGACCAATACAGTCACCTTTCTTTAAGATAATAGGAACTGGGGAAAAATTAATCATCTGAAAAAAGATATGTCCCTCATTATCTGGATTATTATAATAATCGCCATCTATAATTCCAACACTATTGGCCATTACTAACCAATATTTAAGTGGACAAGAACTACGAACTGAAAGTTCTAAGTATGTACCAGGGTCAAGTTTAACTTTAACTCCTGTTGGAACTAAAGTAGGCTTTGATAAAGTTTCTTTAGTAATAGCAGCAACTTCATCAAGTGTCATAGGTCTTTCAAGATATTTTTCATCAAGTTTTTTAGATATAAGTTTTTCAAAAACACCTTGTGACATATTTGAAAAATGATAATGATATGGAAGAATTACTGTATCTTCTGCTACAATAAAATCATATCCAGCAGATTCTACAGTTTTTCTTTTAGGAAGTAAATCATTTTCGCCTTGAAATTTTTTAATTAACTCAAATTTAGCCAAATTAGATTCCCTCCTCATAAGTAACATTAATATGCTGCTCTGGATCTTTTTCTGGAGTAAATTCAATTTTAGCTTTTACAAGCTGATACTCTTCAATAATCTCGCCTTTAGCTTTAATGTACTTAGTTGTATAACTAAAGTTTGTTAATTCTCCATAAGGATTCTCAGAAAGTTCATCTCTTAAAGCTAAAGCATCTTCTACTGTTGGAACTCTAAATACTAATGTGTTGTTAATTAAATATTTATTCATAAATTAATTTACCTCGATTTCTAAATTATTTTCTCCATATGTTGTAATTTCATTTGCTCTAATTTTATCAGCAACACCATTGCAAAAAGCAGTATCGCCATATAAATGAATTTTATTGATACTTTCTGCGGAACAAACTTGCGGCAAAAAGCCAGGTAAGTTTGCTAAAGAAATTTGTTCTTCTTGACCATCGCTATATTGAACTTTTTGGTAAATAGAAAATATATCAATAAAACATACAATCTCATTACTGTTCATAAGTCACAATACCTTCATCGTAATTAAATAAATACATGCAAGTAACTACATCATTATATTTAATCCAGATTTCAATAGAAGAAGCACTACCATCCTCTAATTTATTAACATTGATAGAACGAACTGCACCAAGCGCAGTTAAGCATTCTTTAAGTCCATCCCAGAATGTTGCGAAATCTGATTCTCCGATATTTCCTTTCTTAAAGATTGTAAAGTAATTAATCTCTCTACCATAAAGCATATAATACGTAGAAGACTGCTCCATTAACCAATCGCCAAAAATCTTTTCGGCGCCTTCCCACTGAGAATCTTCATAGTCTGGAAGCTGCTCAATAATACTTCGATTTAATTCATATAAATTAAGTTCAAGTCCCTGAGAAGTCATTTGGGCTTCTAATGGAAACCATTTTTCATTTTTATAGATAAAATAATTTTCATCT
>ULTW01032485.1_pt1 | contig 46254 bp, 37 predicted proteins | sample 1957961 | NCBI WGS metagenome assembly ULTW01 (sample SAMEA4835744, study PRJEB28245) | human gut metagenome | biome: gut microbiome; material: fecal sample | place: Denmark | collected 2008 | reverse complement strand
TTCCGTCCGCCGTGGGCGTTCGTGGCTTCTTCACTAACTCTCAATTTACCACGCAAAAACCGCTGCAGGCTTACGCCCACAGCGGTTTATTTTTCTCAGCTTACTGCTGAGCTACATCCTTCATGGAGAAGCTGATTCTTCCCATCTTATCCTTGCCCAGGCATACTACTGTTACTACGTCTCCCAGGGTCAGGACATCTTCTACACGGTTGATTCTCTCCTTAGCGATCTTGGAGATGTGTACCATGCCTTCCTTACCGGGTGCGAACTCGATGAATGCACCGAATTCCTTGATGCTTACTACCTTGCCCTTGAAGATCTGACCTTCTTCGAAGTCCGTGGTGATAATCTTCACCATCTCCAGAGCCTTATCCATCATTTCCTTATCGGTACCGCAGATAGATACCTTACCGTCATCGGTGATATCGATCTTCACGCCGGTACGTGCAATGATCTCATTGATGGTCTTGCCACGCTGACCTACTACATCACCGATTCTGTCGGGATCGATCTGAATGGAGATGATCTTGGGAGCGTACTTGCCAACCTCTGTTCTGGGAGCAGAGATTGCAGGTTTCATGCAGGTATCCATGATGAACAGTCTTGCATCACGACATCTTGCAATAGCGCCTTCTACGATAGGTCTGGTCAGACCGTGGATCTTAATATCCATCTGAATAGCGGTAATACCTTCGGTAGTACCGGTTACCTTAAAGTCCATATCTCCGAAGAAGTCTTCCAGTCCCTGGATATCGGTCAACAGTACGAAATCGTCATCAGTCTCGCCGGTTACCAGACCACAGGAAATACCTGCTACCATCTTCTTGATGGGTACACCTGCTGCCATCAGGGACATGCAGGAAGCACAGGTGGAAGCCATGGAGGTGGATCCGTTGGATTCAAAAGTCTCAGATACGGTACGAATTGCATAAGGGAACTCGTCCTCACTGGGCAGTACAGGGATCAGGGCTCTCTCAGCCAGAGCGCCGTGACCGATCTCACGTCTTCCGGGTCCGCGGGAAGGCTTGGTCTCACCTACGGAATAGGAAGGGAAGTTATAATGATGCATATATCTCTTGCTTACTTCATTCTCATCCAGGCCATCGATCTTCTGCTGCTCGGACAGAGGAGCCAGCGTACATACATTACAGATCTGTGTCTGTCCACGGGTGAACATAGCGGAACCATGTACACGGGGGATGATATCTACCTCTGCTGCCAGAGGACGGATCTGGGTGATCGCACGACCATCGGGGCGCTTGTGGTCCTTCAGGATCATCTTACGAACGGTCTTCTTCTCATACTGATATACAGCCTCACCTAAGATAGCCAGCCACTCTTCGTTCTCAGCAAAAGCCTCGGTCAGCTTGTCGGTGATCACGCGGATATTCTCCTCACGGGTCTGCTTGTCATCGGTAAATACTGCTTCTTCCATCTCCGCAGGAGATACGATCTCCTTCATAGCCTCGAACATTTCAGCGGGAACCGCACAGCTGGTATACTCGTGCTTCTTCTTGCCGACTTCTGCTACGATCTTGTCGATGAAAGCGATGATGGTCTGGTTCACTTCGTGAGCCTTGTAGATAGCTTCGATCATGGTAGCCTCAGGAATCTCATTAGCACCTGCTTCGATCATGATCACTTTCTCTCTGGTGGAAGCAACGGTCAGGTTCAGATCGCCCTTCTTCCACTGCTCCTGGCTGGGATTGATGATGAACTCACCATCGATCATGCCTACCTGGGTCATAGCGCAAGGACCGTCGAAAGGAATATCGGAAATACAGGTAGCGATAGCCGCACCGATCATGGCTACCAGCTCGGGACGACACTCGGGATCTACGCTCATTACCATGTTGTTCAGGGTTACGTCGTTACGGTAATCCTTGGGGAACAGGGGACGCATAGGTCTATCGATGACACGGCTGGTCAGAATAGCGTTCTCGCTTGCCTTGCCCTCTCTCTTATTGAAGCCGCCGGGGATCTTACCCACAGCGTACATTTTCTCTTCGTACTCTACACTCAGAGGGAAGAAATCGATACCGTCTCTGGGCTTCTCGGAAGCGGTTGCGGTACAGAGAACAGTGGTATCACCATAGTGCATGAATGCACATCCGTTTGCCTGCTTACCTACACGGTTGATATCAACCACCAGAGGTCTGCCTGCAAGATCCATCTTGTAACTTTGATACATAAATTCCTCCTATCCATCGTACGTGACTTTATCTTTTGTGTTCCTCATGGGACACTCTTATCACTCTACGATATAAATAATTTAATAAATATTTCCACGGTCTGGAGGATTACCGAAACTACTGAAAAATTCATGTTGCTTTTCCCAACATACCCTTTTCAGCGGTCTCGGGGCTCACTTCCATACCGCTTGTTACCCAAAGCAATGACAGAGTATCTGTCATCGTATACACAGAGAAAGCGGAGCGCCGATGTAATCGGCAGACCCCGCTCACCAGTCAGCATTATTTTCTTAAGCCAAGCTTCTCGATTAATGCACGATATCTCTCGATATCCTTCTTCTTCAGGTAATCCAGAAGACCACGTCTCTGACCTACCATCTTCAGCATACCACGACGAGAATGATGATCCTTGGGGTTCTCCTTCAGATGATCGGTAAGCTCCTGGATTCTTGCAGTCAGGACTGCTACCTGTACCTCAGGTGAACCGGTGTCACCAGGGGTTCTTGCATACTCGTTCATGATGGCTGTTTTCTTTTCCTTAGAAATCATTTCTTTTTCCTCCTGTTTTTTAAACGCCTGATACTAAGACTAAGGTCGGAGTGTCCGTAATCTGAGCATCGGCTAATCATACTGTTTCAATATAGCACAATAATCTTCTGTTGTAAATACACTTTTTATTTTCTGGCAGCACGTTTCTGTACTTTTTCTTTGTACATCAAGCTATCGGCCTGTTTTACATAATCCGCAAAGGTCAGATTGCTGTCCGGATCCGTCACTACGGTTCCGATACTCATGGTCAGCGGGAATGGAAGCTTCTGTGCCTTTCCCTCCGCCTCCAGTGTTCTGCGAATCCGATGGACCAGATCTCTCGAGGCTTCATCAGACTGATACGTCTGTACCACAACGAATTCATCGCCGCCGGTTCTGGCAGGCACCGCGTCACGGCTGCTGCACTGCATCAGTGCCCTGGCTGCCGCACAGATAGCCATATCGCCATATTCATGACCGAACGTGTCGTTGATATATTTGAGCCTGTCGAGATCCACAAACAGTATCAGCAGTTTCTGATGATTCAGTTTTGAGATCCGGAAGGCGTCCTCTCCCAGCTGTTGGTATCCCATTCGATTGTACATACCGGTCAGGGTATCCATGATATACAGCGAGGATAATTTTTTATTCATATATGCGAGCATTTCTTTTTTATGAAGATTCTCCATGGAACGGGTCAATGCGTTCATGATCTGGAACAGGTACTGCTTCTCCATAAGATAGACCGCATTACGGATGACCACATAGCCCACCGTACGCTCTCCGAAATGCAGCGGCAGGAACAGAAAATCCTGTCCCGGCTTCGGATAGTCAAATGTGGGGAAGATTCCGTCCACTTCCTGTCTGTCCAGATCCAGCCTCTGGTCTCTCTCATAGGCAAAGGTCATCTGCATCTGTCTCGGATAACCGTGTACATAAAAGCCTTCGTCAGAAGGTGCCGCATCCAGGTGAATACTCTTCTCCGCCTCTTTCTTATAAGCATTCAGATGATCATCCAATACAAGATACATAGCATCGCATTTCAGGGAAGGAATGCATTGAGGGATACAATACATCATCTCCTCCATCGTATTGCACTGCATCATTTCCGCTTCCATGGAGAGTACTTCCTCATCGAATTCTTCGCTCTCCACACTGTACATGATCTGATTCTTCAGATGTGCTCTGGCATCCCGGCTGCTGCCCTTTCCACAGCCGCAGCTCTCCTGCCACAGCATTTCCGTCTCAGTGAAATTGTATTTGGGTACATTCTCCCCTGCCCAGAGCCGCAGGAGTACATCCATCCCATGGTAAGCAGCTTCTTCCCGGATATGTCCCACAGTTGTAATGCTGGGTGTGTAGAAGCCAGCCTTGTCAAAATTATCAAATCCGGTGATCCGAAAATCGTCCGGTGCATGAAATCCCATCTGTGCCGCGGCTTCACATACCGCAACCGCCACATTGTCATTAATACAGATTATAGCATCCGGAAGCTCCTTGTGCCGGTCCCATAGATGTTTATAACCTTCCAGGCCACTCTTGTAATCAAAGGAACCGTACCAGATATCATCCTTGTCGATCTTTATCTTATGTTCTTTGGCATAATCCAGCATTCCCTGCAGACGGCAGCTGCTCTCGTAATTATCCTGTGCTCCCACTAACAGCCAGAACTTTTTGCAGTCATGCACCTCATGAAGATGTGCGATAACCTGCTTCATAGCCGAATAATTATCGATCCCCACATAATAAAAATCTCCCAGTTCATTGGCAATGGATACCACCGGCCGTCCCGATCGCTTTGCATTGCTGATCACATCCGCAAGCACCGCAGGAGAACTGATATTATTTAATTCCAGAATAATTCCATCAAAATCGGACAACTCCGGCAGATTGTAAATATTGTACTCTGCCCTATTGTATCCGGCATCCCGGCTCCAGTTACCTGTACTGTTGAAAATGTACAGATTGACATCCTCCCCGGTCTCCCGGATCCTCTGCAGAATTCCCGCCGGCCATGCATATGTAAACAGACGTCTCCAACCATCTGTGATCAAAGCTACTTTTCGCATACCCATCACCCATTTAGTTTCATTATATTTGCTGCTGTACCCATTCCAGCGCTTTCTTTGACATATAAAAATAGTATCACAGTTCCCATGGAAACGCAATTATAAAAGCATCCTTCCGAATGTCAAAAAGGCATTGCCCGCCACCAGACGCACAATGCCTTTACACTTTAAATTTTCCCTATATCAATCCTGAATCATATCAATCCTGAATCACGCGGACACATTTCACAGGAGTACGGTATTTATAACTGCTGATCTTGATACCGGTCTTAGGACTGCTGGCATGAATAACCTGTCCTCCGCCGATATAGATTGCTACATGGTTGATGTTACCTTTGCCGTTACCGTAGAAGATCAGATCTCCGGGCTTCAGATCCGAAGCGCTGATCTTCGTTCCTTCATTCGCCTGCGCTCTGGAAGAATGACTCAGGGAAATACCGTATTTTTTGAACACTGCCAGTACAAAACCGGAGCAATCGGCACCCTTGGTCAGACTGGTTCCTCCCCATACATAAGGGTTACCCACAAACTGTTTCGCATATTCCACCAGATCTACGCGCACATCGGATACCCCCTGACCGTAGAGCAGTTCCGTCATGGTAATGGCGGTATCCAGCTTTTCTTCCACTGTGACAAATTCCTGGGACACATAAGCATCCTCACCATCGATGGAAATCTTCACCCAGCCGTCGGCACCGGTCTCCACATATTCCATCTCCTCGCCCTGTCCTACCTGCGTCACGATCTCGCTTGAGGTGTTGGGCTCCTGGCGTACATTCAATCCGTCCGTATTGGCAATTGCCACTGTATGTACCAGCTGTGCCGCACGGATCGTAGCCTCCGGTCCTGTATGTAAGAACTCCCGGCTTACATAGCCATCCACTTCACCGGACTTGATATGGCACCAGCCGTCCTTCGTCTCGATGACTTCACAGGCAGCATCCTTGGGCAGCTTACCCACCAGCTTACCGTCCGTGGAGGGCACTGCTCTGATATTCAGATTGCCGGACTCTACATTGGCTACACCGATATTGGTATATCCCCAGGAAGCTCCCTGCGCATCCTGCGCGATCTGGATATATTCCTCCAGGGAACGATCCATCTCCAGTACGGATGCAATGCCACCGGAAGCCATCAGTGTGCTGCTGCCGGCTGCGGATACAGAGATCGGTGATGCCAACATGAAAAGTGCCATGCCGGCTGCTATAAATTTCATCTGTCTGTTCTTCTTATTCTTTATCATAAAAACCTTTCAGTTAAATTCCTTTTACAAATTTGTTACAAATTTATTACATCACGATATTGATTATAGCGTCCATCCCTGACTATGTCAACCCATTCCGACCATTTCCCATATCTTCCTAAGGATGTCTTATAGCTCCCCATTATCCCCCTCGATCTCCCTGCCTTCTCTTCCCGCCTGCTCGATCAGCGTCTTCTCCACATCGGTCTCATAATTATTAATAGACACTTCCACGGGGGTCGGATCCTTCGTCAACCGCCTGCCTCCGACATGATTGAAGAACACAATGATACCTGCCGCCAGTCCCACAGAATACGCCACTTCCAGCGTATTCATTCCTCCGGGTTCCGCACCCATGCACATCCGGTATACCTCGGTAAATACTTCGTTGATCCCCACGTCATTATGATATGCCATAATGGTAAACGCTGTCCCGAAGAAGCTGATCAGGCACACGAACGCAGCCTTGCTCCACTGCTGCCAGCCTTTGTACTGATCCACGCTGATCCATTCCACCAGTACATCTGTCTCTCCTACCACCTGCACATCTATTTCCGGACAGAGCTCCTCCATAAGACGCACCAGCTTCAGGCAGCTGATCACGCAGCGCTTTTCCCCTTCTTTCGGAAAATGGCAGACCTTGATGGCATTTAATTTTGCCGACAGTACTTTATCCCGGCAGCGGACCTCCGCCACATCCTTCAGAAATACATCCTGTGCCTGCACCTCCGCATTTCTGTCACATTTCAGATAAACCACCTGCTGTTTCATACCCTGCCTCCCTTTTTCGTCCAGCTCTCATTTTCCGCTCTGCGTGTACATACTTTCCTGTAATATGGCGAACCGCTTCCTCTGACGGAAGCTCCCGGCTTATTGTACAGTCCGGTGCAGTTCTGTGGCAAAATAGAACAGAGACCCACAGATTTTCCCCGCCGCCATACCCAAGACCGCCCATCCCAGACCATGCCGGAACGAAATTCTTCTGGCAAAAATGGGAATACTGTCCAGCATCTCCGCGATAGCCAGCGCCAGACATCCGATAAACATCCCGGAAAACAATCCAAATACCGCCTGTGCCGCTACCCCCGTTGCCATCCACAGCTTCATTTCCTTCGGAAACTGCTCCCGCAAAAAGCTTCCCCACTGACTGTACTTTGGAAAAACAGTAACAAAACACCCTGCCAGCGTCCCGAAGATCACCATTTCTTCATACAGCAATACATAGCGGGCCGTGTGCGTTTTCCCTGCAAATCTGGGGATCAGTCCCACCGCCACCAGCACCGTGAACACTCCCGCCGCCGACAGCAGACCGTAGCTGGCTCCTGCTGCTATAAGCAATAATTGTCTGATCAGCATTCCCGTTCCCCTTTCGTAAATTTTCGCTTCCCGCAATTATAAACGTTTCTTCAAAAAATTTCCTTCCATACGAAATAGAATATCCCAAAAGCGAAAATCCTATACAGATGGCACTTTTTCCGTGAATGTGTTATACTACGTTTATGTGTTTTCCATTTACGCTGATTTCTGCAATGCTCCGTAGCCGTCAGCGTCATTGAATCATTGAAACATAGGGCATGCCTGATGTGTGATCATTATTAGGCTGAAAAAATTAATGTGAGGTTTATAGAATATGAGTACAACAGATAATAAGGAAAATAATAAAGAAATAAAGACAGAAGCGCTTCCCGCAAAAAAGGTCTCTGCTTCCGAGACCCATCAGTTGCACGTTGTCATTCATCCGGATATCAACGGATTTGGTCGGCTGTTCGGTGGAAGGCTTTTGGAATGGATCGACGAAGTAGCCGGTGCCACCGCCAGACGTCACTGCGGCAGAGATGCCACCACCGTAGCCATCGATAACCTGTATTTTAAATCCGGTGCTTATTTGAATGATATTATCGTATTGATCGGTAAGGTCACCCACGTGGGACATACCTCTATGGAAGTACGCGTGGATACCTACCGTGAAGAGCAGGACGGCACCAGACACCCCATCAACCGGGCTTATTTTGTCATGGTAGCTATGGGAGACAATGGAAAACCCACCCCGGTTCCCGGCCTCATCTTAGAGAACGAGGGGGAACGCATGGAGTGGGATAATGCCATTAAGAGAAGAGAATTGCGTCTGGTTCGTAAGAAAGAGGGATTCTAGAATAATCCTTCCGCTTCCCCATTATTTCATTGTTTCAGCTACAATGCGCAGTATATTTTCAGTGCAAAACTGTAAATCTGCCAGAGTAATGGTATAGCCGCCTTGTTCTGTACCTTTTTCAACGGCTTCTATGATATCGTCCACGTTTTTTTTGCATCCCGGCATCTGTATATCATTTCCGGCATATATGCAGCCTGCAGATGATGAAATCGGATACTTGGAAGCATATTTACCGGTAAGCATCGACATATCCACAGAGGTATACCAGTCTGTCATCACTACACCTTTAAAGCCCCATTCATCTCTTGCCATTTTCTGGATCAGATCATAACTGTTGGCAGTATGTGTTGCATTTAACAGATTGTAGGATGTCATGATAGACATTGGCCGGGATTCCCTCACTGCGATCTCAAACCCTTTGAGATAAATCTCGCGCAGTGCACGTTCACCAACATGTGCATTTGTGCCATGCCTGTTATCTTCCTGGTTATTTGCTGCAAAATGCTTGATCGTGGTTCCCTTTCCCGGATTTTTCTGTACACCACGAGTCATGGCCGCAGCTATTTTTCCTGTCAAAAGAGGATCTTCGGAATAATACTCGAAATTTCTTCCACATAATGGATTGCGGTGAATGTTCATGGCAGGTGCCAGCCATAAATCCACATGGAACTGTTCCATCTCCTGCCCGATCATATTGCCGATCTCCTCTACTAATTGCGTGTTCCAGGATTGTGCCAATGCCCAGCCGATAGGTATTGCCGTGCAATATTGGTAATAATCGACAGCGCCTTCCGGCACATCTTTAAATGGCATATAAGTGCCATCAAAACCTTCGCCTCCCGGTAAAATATTACCGTCCTTATCTGTTTTGAAATGCCTCTGGAGACGCAGACCTGCCGGTCCATCTGCCAGGATCATATTTTTGACTCCTCTGGTTTCTTTTAACACAGAGGATGTGTCACCTGCTGCTCCGGGAACGCAATATGATGCTAATCCCACTATAGATCCTTCTTCCCTGCGTTCTGTTCCTACACATAACTCTGCCATCTCCCGGATCGACAATTGTGCAACCATTTCCTTTATGGTATATTTACCGTCCAGCACGTCCTGCATAGTAATTTGATCTTTCACCGTATTTACCAGCTGCGCATGCTCCCGCGTATAAGATACGGTTATTGGTGTGATTTCGCTCAGATCCAGCTGTATCCTCCATAAAGCTTCTTCCTTAACTGCTTTTCTGACAGATTTGATCTCTTCCTGTTTTTCATCTGCGAAAGCCATATTTTCACATTGTTTCAGCATTGTCCTGCTTTTTACAGTCAGTACGGCAGCAGCCTGCGTAGAAGCCGAATCTGCCCCTACACGTACGATATAATCCCCTGCTTCCACCAAATATGCTGCACTGTCTGTATCATAACCGGCCAACAATTCCAACGGGAACTCAAGATCAATACATTCCACCTCACCCGGTCTCAATTCCCCGGTCTTCTGAAAAGCAACAAGCTCCTGATACGGCATATCCATCTGTCCCTGTGGCTTTGATAAATAAATCTGTACTACTTCTTTCCCTGCATAATAGTCTCCCGTATTCCGGACTTTGACAGAAACTGCTATACGCTCTGACTTCTGTTCCACCTTTATTGTTTTGATATCAAAAGAAGTATACGATAATCCATACCCGAAGGGATATAAAGGTGTTACTCCAAAGCTGTCAAAGTAACGATATCCTACATATATTCCCTCCTGATAATATTCCTCATCCACATTGCCATTATTATGGCTGAAGGTAGCGGATGACGGATAATCTTTATATTCCACCGCCCACGTATCAGCTAATTTTCCTGAGGGTGTCACTGCGCCGGATATCAGATCGACCAATGCATTCCCACCCAGATTGCCAAGCTGGTTCATCAGGACAATTGCATTGATTCCTTTTATTTTTTTCAGCTCAGTAAGCTGCATTACGCCACCGATATTCAAGACAACTATCAGTTTTTTCCCTCCGGCGATCAGGTTTCTGATTCCATCAAGCTCTTCCGGATAGAATAGATAATCGCCCTCCCGGTATTCACGGTCTTTTCCTTCGCCGGAATTGCGGGAGATCACATATACCGCTATTTCTGCTTTACATCCGGCAACCTCTTCTTCCGATATTGTATAAGGTACAGGTTCCGAAAAAGGATGGTCGAAGCTTACCAGAAAAAGAGGTACATTTCTGCGTTTCCCCTCTTCTACAAGCCACTCCTGATACGCCTCCTGCATCTTTTTATAGTGCTTATCATTTGCATCCAGCCACGCTTTGTTAGTGACCGTGAAACCAGCCTCTTCAAAGCCCTTCTCTATATTTGTAATACTTCTGGTATTCACGCTTCCGGATCCGGTTCCCCCCTGAATGGTTTTTCTGACACCGTTTCCGTATAATGCGATCTTCCCCCTGCTCTTCAGAGGGAGCACACCATCATTCTCTAATAAGACCATGCATTCTCCTGCCAGCTTTCTGGCCAGATCTGCATGTGCAATTTCCTGTGGTGTGATCTTTTCATCCTTGGATGCATAAAATGTGGTATCTCTCATCTTGTCTTCCTTTCCGATTATCCACGAAATACATTAACCTTTTACAGCTCCCAGAGTAATACCCTTCACGAAATACTTCTGTAAAAAGGGATAGATGATAATAATAGGCAGGATTCCCACCATAGCAATTGCCATTCGGATCGTTATAGAAGGAATGCTCACATTTCCTGCCTGAGCTGCCACAGTTGAATTCGTTGCCAGGAAATTTACGTTATTCAACATCTTATTCAATAAATTCTGAATAGAAAAATACTTTGGCTCCGTCAGATAGTACATACCGTTCAGCCAGTCATTCCAATATCCGATACCGATAAACAGAACCAGTGTTACAAAAATAGGTTTCGATAACGGCAATACCATTTTCCAGAATATCTTTGTTTCCGATGCACCATCTATCCGGCATGCCTCGACAAGCTCTTCCGGTATATTGGACTGTATATAGCTTCTGGTGATCATAATGTAAAAAGCATTCAGCATCAGACTTGGTATCAGTAATGCCATATAGGTATTTTTGATATGGAAATAATTTGTATACATGATGTAAGTAGGTACCAGTCCTCCATTATACAGCATGGTAACTATCACGAAAATATTAAGGAATTTCCGACCCGGCAGATCTCGCCTTGAGAGCAGGTATGCCAATGTCATCGTCATAAATACCCCAAACAGTGTACCTACCAGAGTCACGACGATGGTTGTGATATATGCCTGTCCGATCTGTCTCCATTCTCTGGCTATATAGGCATAAGCCTCCAAGCTCCACGCTCTTGGGAAAATGGAATATCCGTATTTTGTTATGCTTGCCTCTGAAGAGAAGGAAGAGATCAACATAAGGACAAACGGGAATAAACATACGAAGCTGAAAATCACTAATACAATATGGCAAATCGTCTGAAAAATCCGATCACTTTTATATGTAACATTCATTGCCTTTCCTCCTAAAATAACGCGCTCTCTTCACTGTATTTCCGGACAACCACATTGGCTATGATCACAAGAATACATCCGACTATTGACTGATAAATCCCGGCTGCGGAAGACATTCCAATATCACCCAGCTGCAGCAGTGCACGATATACATAAGTATCGATAACATTAGTTACCGGATAAAGTGCTCCGGAATTCTGCGGCACCTGATAGAACAGACCGAAATCAGAATAGAACATTCTTCCCACAGACAAAATCAGCAACATCAAAATCGTAGGTTTGATCATTGGCAGTGTGATCAGACGGATACGTTGCCAGATGGATGCTCCATCCAGCATTGCAGCTTCATTATAGCTGGTATCAATTCCTAAAATCGCAGATAAATAAATAATGCAATTATAGCCACTGCTTTTCCAGATGCTGACAAATACCAGAATAAACGGCCAATATTTTGTCTTTGAATACCATGCATACTTTTCCAGTCCCAGTGCCGGCAGTATCGTATTATTCAAAAAACCTGTATTTTCACTAAGGAAAGCATACACCAGATAGCTTACAATGATCATGGAAACCAGATAGGGAAATAATACAACCGTCTGATAGAACTTTGACATTTTCTTGCTTTTTAATTCTGATAAGAATAACGCAAGCGTAATGGAAAAAATTGTTCCGAAAACAATAAATGCCAGATTGTATAAAATCGTGTTTCTCGTAATAACAAATGCATCCTTTGTAGCAAACAGATATTTGAAATTATCAAAGCCACACCATGGACTATTTAATATTCCCTCTTTCAAATTAATATTTTTAAAGGCGATGATGACACCGGCCATTGGGATATAATTATTGATCAGTAAATATAATAAAGACGGCAATGCGAGAAAATATAAAGGCAGATATCTCTTTGCTGCAACCCATTTTTTCTTTTTCATACAAGTGCTTCCTTTCCATTACCAGCAATTCTTAAAGGAAAAAGAGTGTTGCTGCCTTTCCGGCGGCAACACTCTCTGTTTACCTATTTACCTGCTGCCCACTCATCAAGCTGTTTCTGTTTTTCATCCATGATCTTCTGCAGACCTGCGGCATATAATGCATCATTAAATTCCTTCAGTGTCTGATCCGGATCCATTGCGCCGCACTCCAGTGCAACCCTATACTGGGTCAGCACTGCGGAGCAGGCTGCATATTCCGTCTTAACAGGTGCATTGTCAAAACTAAATCCCATAGCCTTGGATATTGTTGCGGATTTATTGAATTCGTCCATCTTCTCCCAGACATCCAGGTCATCCCCTTCCCACACGTCGGTAATGAACTGATTGCCCACCAGCCATCCCTGTACCAGGTTATAACCGGAATTTGTAGCATCTACGCCTTCAGGGAACGTAATATGACCGTCTTCTGTTTTCACATAATGTTTGCCCTCGATACCCCATGCCAAAAGGTTCGCAACATCTGCATTGGTGTAAAGAAGATTCAAAAACTGAATCGCTTTATCCGGATGCTCTGAGTTCTGGGCAATACAATACTGCAATGTCTGAACGGTAGAAGTACTGGTATCAGCAGGATATAAATTAACAACGGTCATATCATATCCTGTCTCTGCCTTAAGCTGTGTTTCCAGACCTGCCTTATAGTTTACATTTTCGCCAAAAGCTCCGCCGCTTCTCATCAGGGTAGCTCCGATTTCCGACGAAGTAGGTGCATCACTCTGAATATAACCTTTTTGATACCAGTCGTGCATGGTGGTCACAAATTCCTTATAACGGTCCGATTCGAATAAATTTTCCACTTTGAAATTATCATCCGTCATATCCATCAGAACGCCCAGATAATCTCCCAAAGGATCCACACCATACTGCACTGAACCAAACAGCATCGTCTTTTCCGTACTGAAGGTCAAGGGTATGATATCGGGTTCTTTCTCTTTGATAATTGCCAGTGCAGCTTCTACATCATCCAGCGTCTTCATGGAAGAAGCATCAATACCATACTTATCTAACAGATCTGTACGGAATGCAAATCCATACCCTCTTGCAAGATCACGGTTAGTTGTGATGCCATACTGCTTACCATCAATCTTACCGGCCTCCAGCATATTTTGCCCCACTGCATCAATAATACCCTGTCCATAGGTCTCCAGTTCGGAATCAACGGGAGTCAGGCTGCCGTTCGCATACCATGAGGTAAAATTAGTAGTCAGTGCCTGTACAATATCCAGTTCTTCTCCGGATGCGAACATCAGGTTCACCTGTGTCGCATAATCACCTATTGCGATGGGCTCAATGGTTACATGTACTCCTATTTCTTTTTCAGAGATTTTATTGATCTCATCCTGTACAAGTCCCATGTCCGGCGCAGCAGTATTAATGATGATGTATGCCATTTTAATATCCGTCAGATCGCCCTCTGCCACATCACCCGTAGTCTGTGTACCATCTACTGTGTCTGCAGTTCCTGACTCATTGCTGCCGCATCCTGTCAGTGCCATACTCAGGATCATCGTTGAAGCTAAAAACATTGAAATAATTTTCTTTCTCATAAAACGCTTCCTCCTTTATTTGATATAACTACCATATCAAATTCAGATCAAAAAGGATTTTTACTTTCAGACCATCCATATTAGAATTTCCGACTTTTCGATTACGGCTTCTCATTTCCGGTTTTCCCGATATTGTTTTGCAGAAATTCCTTCATATTTCTTAAAGCAGGTAGCAAAATAAGAGTAATTGTCATAGCCAACCATTTCACTGATCTGGGTAATATTCAACTGTGTTTCATTCATCAGCTGTTTGGCTTTTTCCATTTTAGTTCTGACTACATAGGACATCAGAGATTCCCCATTCTGTTTTTTAAAGATCCGGTTCAGATAATCGGCATTTAAATGAGCATAGTTACTTAATTCTTCTCTGGTCAGCACATGGTCGACATTTTTTTGAATATAATCCTTCAGCTGCTTGCAGACTTCGCCGGTATCTATAACACATTCGCTGTTTTTTTCCAAAAGGCACAGCAGATAATCTATATACTCAAAAAAAGCTTCCATGGAATTCGTATGCGTAAAATTTCGATATAATTTTTTGCCTTTTTCATCTACAAGTTCAGAGATCAGAAGGTGTTTTCTCCCAAGCTTGCCGTAAAAGACCTGAAGCAGATCCAGCATCTCATTTTTGGAGAATCTGGTGATTCCCTGTCTTGTCTTCTCATAGTTATCACGGATTTTCTCCAATAGTTTCCGCGTTTCCCCATACTTGTCCTCCTCCAGCAAAAGCATAAACATCTGCCTGGTTTCGGAAAATTCACTTTTTTCGTAATGACTATGAAAAGGATAGCATTTGCAGGTACCAAAGCTCTCATAATCCTTATCTTTTTCCATTACATCATTAATATCTTTGATCGCAGCTTCCAGTCTTTTGCAATCCGTCAGATATAGATTCAGCCTCCAGCCTTCTTCCCGGAAGAACCAATGAATCAGTTGATTACACTTTTCCTCCAGAGCCTTTTTATCGTTTTTATTATTCCGGTTAACGAAAAAAACCTGTTGAAATTCATTGAGGATGATCGGGCAATCGTCTTCTTTAATTTCTAATATTTCATTTGCTATATTGGAGAGTACAAAGCAGGTACTTTTTTTATCCCAGTCACAAAATTCAAGTGGTCTGTATTTTACCGACAGAAAAATCCCCCAATAATCTTCCTTCTGATGTCCTGTCTTCTGAAGCTCCTTATCAGCTTCTGTATATTCTACAGCTGTTCCCATCAAAAGAGCAGAGACATAATGCTCCATTTTTCGTCTGATCTCACTATTCCGGATGGCAAGGTTTTTATATGCCTGACAGATAACACTTTCAAATTCCTGAATATCCACAGGCTTTAAAATGTACCCTGTCACACCATATTTCATGGCATTTTTAATATAATTGAAATCTGCATAGCAGGTGATCATAATACATTCCATATGATATCCGCTTTCATAGAGCCAGCGCACCAGGTCAATTCCATTCCCGTTCGGCATCTCAATATCGCAAAGTAAGATATCAATATTTTCCGTAGCAATAATACTTTTAGCATCATTAATGTTAAATGCACGAAAAACATTTCTGCCCCGGGTATCCGGAACAGAAATGTTTTTTAATGCATTCTCAACATTTTCAATTGCAAGTATCTCATCATCTACAATTAAAATGTTCATTTTCAATTCTCCATAAAGTAGCGGTTCATTATCACCATAAAAGTAGAAGCAGTCCAGGAAAATGCCCGGTCTCTGTTGCCGGCACCCGTAACCGAATCAAAATTTTCAGGAAATCCGCTTTTTTGCACCATACCGGCGAAACGCTTCGCAACTTCCCTTACAAATTCATGCTCCCCTAACTGCCACAGTCCATCCAGCACCATCATTGTAGTTGGTGCCCAGATCGGACCTCTCCAGTAACCGTCGGACTGATATAATTCACTGTCAACCTTCTCTGTGGCTATTCCTCCCGGCGCCAGGAATTCATTTTTCAGGGCATTTACAATATATGCGGCTTTTTCTTCAGGCAACCGTTTTCCTAAAATAATACAGGTATAGGGAAGAAGACTGTTACAGGTAATGATTTCCCCGGTATTGCGGTCTCTGGCTACCGGTTTGTTTCCTTCAAATTGATATTTCAACAGTTTTTCCATCTGGGCATGAGCCATGGCATTCCAATCGTCTGCCTCCTCCATTCCAAGCATTCCGGCAATTCTGCCCAATGCTTCACATTGAAGGATCAATTCAGCGGACAGATCCGGAGATTCCACAGTAATGGAATGATTAAATACAGTAGAATTATCCCATCCACAGTCATTTCCATGATAATATTCACATAACCCGTTATGATTCGAATCCCGATAATCGTACCACCAGTGAGTCCACTTAGCCAGTCTCTCATATGCTTCCTGCAGTTGTTCTTTTGACAGCTCCATATGCTCCATCATTTTCATCAGCGTCCAGCCATGCACTGGCGGCTTGCAGAAATTCCAGGTAATATAAGCATCTGTCACAGCATCCGGTAAACGTCCTGTCTCATCCTGATAATCAAACATAATCATAAACTGATCCCAGGCTTCCTTGGGCCGATGGTATGAAAGGGCCTGTGCAATAAAGCAGTGATCCCAGCTAAATGCACCGATCATCCAGTTCTTAGAAGGATAAAGTGCATCTCTTGTGAGTCTCCCACTACGTTTCACCTGACTGCACCAATCTATATAGGAAGCCAGTTTTTTTTCTTCTTCATATTCGTCCGGCACTTCCGGCATTGTATTGCAGAATTCTGCGAATTCTTTTTTTACCTCAGCCAGTTTTTCGTCAAATGAAAAAGTATATTCCCGGAATTTCCATTCCACCTGTGCTTCTTCTACTGTTGCTTCAAATTCACCGTCTACGGCTTCATAAACAATCTTGCATGCCTTTGCCGTCTGTTCCTGCCAGTCCTGTGCAAAACTCTTTTTGCCTTTCCTGCTGCCGAAAATGTATTTGCTGGCATTCCGAAACAGATTTGCCTCATAGAATTCTCTTTCCTTGTAAGGAATAGTGATAACATAATCATATAAGCTTTCCGCGCCTGCCAGGCGATCGAATTCCAGACCGATCCCTTCCCCTTGTCCGCGAATCAGTAATGTATTTTCTTCGGCAAAAATAATCTCTATTTTGGCATCTGCCGCCTTGAATTCCACGACAATTTCTGTTCCATCTGAGTAATAAGTGTAATCAGCAGCCTTTCCCCGATAAGTAGGAACCAGATGTGCGATCAGAGGATTCATGCGGCAGTCTCCCCTGACACTCCTCAGATAGAGACCTTCATCCTCTGCGATCTTTCTTCCAAAAAGTCTGAATTGGTCTGTGATGTAAGAAATCACCATGTAGGAATTTCGTCTTGTAAAAGGAACATTTGTCAAATCAAGTATCATTCTCTTCTCCTCCAGCCGTTTTTTGTAATTCTGATTATAAAACACTTTACTTTGGCTGATCATATAAAAAAAAGACTTTCTACCTTTCAAAAATCGACTTATTCCGTCTTCCAGGACATACAGATCAGGCTTCCGCCCTCCGGGTTCTCCAACACTTCAAATAATGCACTATCTCCAAATATCATCTGCATCCTTGATTGCACGTTATACATACCAATATGTTCTTTTCCATATTCATCAATTACTCTCTGATTCTCCGCAATCATAGCACCGATATTTTTGTTGATGCCTTTTCCCCGGTCACTGATCTTGATAATATTTCTGCCTTCTGCCTGTTCCACTGATATGAAAATATAAATATTACCATCCTTTGACATTCCGTATTTTACACAATTTTCCACAATTGTCTGAATAGAATAGGGAAGCACCTGCATATCCGGATACTGACCGGTGCCCTCTTCTTGTAAAATAATTTGAAAAGGAACCCTTTTTTGATACAGTCCAATATAGTTTCTCGTAAACTCCATTTCACCTTTTAAAGGAATGGTCTTTTCTTTCAAATGAATCATAAAACGCATATGCTTTACAAGCATCAACACATAGTTGGTCAGCTCGGTCTCTTTTTTCTGCTCCAGGATGGTATACAGCATATTCAGTCCATTTAAAAGAAAGTGCGGATTCGCCTGTAAATGAAGATAATCCAGCTTTACCTGCTCCAGTCCATAGATCTGGTCTACCATATTCTTCAAGGTCTGATTCAATTCACTGATTTCCGTATACTCAGATGTGACATCCTCAAGTTCAGACACATCGGCGCCATTCTTGATTTTATCCATATTTTCTGCGATCCGGTCAATAGGAACCGTCACCGTATGATAAATATGATACTTGAACCACATCCCCGGAATCAGTGCTGCGATACACACCGCAGTGATTATAAATAATATCCATCCGAAGCCGGTCATGATATTTTTTGCATCGCAATATGTAGTCATATAAACAGAAGTTCTTTCCAGTCGGTCGCAAAACACGTAATAGAGCTTTCCCTGAAACAGATGCCAGCCTTCCTCCACTACGGACTCTGGTTCTGCACTGCTGTCCCCGGCATCATATAAGAAAATACTGTTATCCGTAATGCTTTCAATATCATTCAATAAATAATTGACATCTGCCACTGCTCCGACATAAACATCCCCTGCTCTGTATATATATATCAAGTAGTCATTTCCATGAATATTGCACAGTTTCCAGTTATAGCCCGCAGCTTTTTCTCCGTTGATCGTTGTCTTTATATAATCCTTCAGATAAACAATCTCATTATTGTTCCCATTAACTCCCACTCTGCTCACCCAGGAATTTCTCTGTGTATCATATAGGAAAAAATAATAGACACTATTATTAAGCACCGTTTCTCTTGTCATATATTCACTGATTTTAACTAACGCAAGCGTACGCTGATTATCACTTTCAGAAGTAATGACAGGATAATCTGTATTATTTGCCACCAGATTATAAATCAAGTCTTCGGAAATATTTAACTGTTTCTCTATCATCTGGACACTGATCGTCTCATACTGTTTCTGCTCAGCAATGGATTTTTCCTCATTTTCATGAATGATCATCACTGCCGCACCCAGAATACCAACGCTTGCCAGTAACAAAATAACATTATATATTCTCTTGATGTTGTCCTTTAAATTTTTCTTGTTCATAAACCATTTCCCCGCCAGTCACGGCTTACCGACTCTGATCATATTGTCCTTCCACAATTATAAATAGTTTATCCGTGGTCCGCAATAGTTTACCTATGCAAAAAGACTCCATTCACTGCTGAATGAAGTCTTTCCATACCTGATAAATATATTTATTTTCTAAAGATCTCCGAACCAGATATTCAGATCCACTTCCTCATTGATGCCGTCCACAGCGCCTTTTTCGCTGTACTGCCATACCTTATAGGCATACGGATAATAGAGATCATCATTGTAGTAAGCAAACCACTTATCGTACTGTTCCAGCTGTCCCAGATCCAGCATCAGCGTAGCCATCTCCATGTTGTGATAGATCATGGGTTTGTAGCCGGCATCCTGAACAGTCTGGCAGAACAAGGCGGTCAGGCGGGTTCTCTCTTCCACGCTCAGATCATTGGCACGTCCTTTGCCGCCGCTTACTTTCTCCACATCGTAGACAATGGGAAGCTCAACATTGTAAGGCTTTATCTTCTCTAATACCAGATTCGCCTCTTCCAACAGTTCTGCATCCGTAATCGCCTGGGAATAGAAGTAGACACCTACTTTGATCCCTGCCTGCAGAGCACCCTTGATATTCTGTTCGAAATACTCGTCTTCCACAAGCTTCCCTTCGGTACCGTAGCCTCTGAGGCCCACACGGATAAATGCGAACTCCACGCCATCCGCAGCGACTTTCGTCCAGTCGATATTGCCCTGATGCTTGGAGACGTCGATTCCCTTGTGGGATACCACCTGGCCGTCCTGCATATACTGCACTTCGCCATCCTCCAAAATGTTCAGGTTCTCCAATGCATAGTCATTTTTCTGCAAGTCGTCACGAATGGGAACAAAATTAAAAGTTCCGTTGCTCACTACCACCAGTTCATCCGGATAGTAGGGACGTAAAGTCTCTACCATGGTGGTACCGGAGGTCAGGCCATCACGGATCCCGGAGAGGATCTTGTTCTCTTCTTCATCCTCGGCCTGCTGCTTTGCTTCCGCTATCAGCGCATCCACTTCCTCCTGCGTATAAGTCTTTGCAGCCTCTGCTGCACTCTCCGTCTGACTGCCCGCTTCCGCTGCCGCTGCCAGATCGTTGGCGTTATCCTGGAACTTGCTGTCGATCCAGGAATACAGGATTCCCGCCACATAAGTCACCAGCACAAGCACTAACAGACATCCGGTCATCACCAGGATCGATGCTAACGTATTATTTTTCTTACGCTTATTTGCCCTGTTCAGACGATCCTCGGAGATCCGTCCGTTTTCATTTTGTTTTTTCATAAGTACCCCTGCTCTCCTTTTTCATACTGTCTCTCTAAACTTACAGTATTCAGCCCTATCTAATTACATTCCTTTATATAATATAATCGAATTTCCGACGGAAAGGAAGAGGAAAAATTATGTTTATGAATTCTTAATGAAATTTCGATTTATCCGGCCATCTCCCGCATTTCCCGCAGTATCTTTTTCTCCAGACGGCTGACCTGCACCTGACTGATCCCCAGGATCCCGGCGATCTCCGTCTGGGTTTTATTCTGAAAATAGCGCATGCGGATCAACTCCCTGTCTCTCTCCGGAAGCTCCCCAAGCAGCTGTGCCAGCAGCATCCGGTCTAACAGCCTGTCCTTCTCCACATCATTTTCCACAGCTCCGCTGCTGCCCATGCTGGCACCTACGCAGCCATGGGTTGCCGCCACTACCCGGTCCACCAGGCACAATTCGCTGCCATCCTCCTGCCCCAAGCTGCTGTTGAGGGATTCCACCTCTGCTCCGGCTTCCATTGCCAGAATGATTGCCTCCCTGCCAAGCTGTGCTTCCTCGGACAGCTCCTGCAGCGTCGGTTCTCTGTGCAGTCTGCTCTGCAGCCGTTGTCTTGCCAGCTTCACCTTCAGTCCGTCCTCTTTAATCGTGCGGGAGACCTTTAACAGTCCATCGTCCCTAAGGAACCTCTTGATCTCTCCTGTGATCATGGGTACGGCATAGGTGGAGAACCGCACGTCCAGTCTCAGATCAAATTTATCAATGGCTTTCATCAAACCGATGACCCCGATCTGGAACAGATCCTCCGGGTCATACCCTCTGCCCAGGAATCTCTTTACAATGTGGTGCACCAGTCCTAAATTGTTCTCGATCAGTACTTCTCTCGCTTCTTTATCCCCGCTCTGTGACTTTCCGATGAGTACTGATACTTCTTCCATGTCTCAGTCCTCTTTTCCGATCCAGTCTCCGCAACGCATTTTCTTCCACATATGTACTCTTGTGCCCTTCCCCGGTGTGCTCTCCACCTCCAGGTCATCCATGAACGCTTCCATAAAGGCAAATCCCATGCCGGAACGCTCCAGTTCCGGTTTCGTGGTAAACAGCGGTTCCATGGCTTTCTTAAGATCCTCGATCCCCTTTCCCTGATCTGTGATCTCGATGGATAACATATCTCCCTCCAGGACACAGCGCATCCACACTTTTCCCGGATGAACAATGCTGTACGCCGGAATGCTTTCCCCATGTCTGCTGTACCCGGACAGGTTCTCGTAACCGTGAATAATGGCATTGGTCACCGCTTCCGACACTGCAGTTTTGATATCCGCCAGTTCCTCCAGCGTCGGATTCAGATGGGTGATGAATGCCGCCACCGCCACTCTGGCAAAGCTCTCATTGCAGGAGATGGCATCAAATACGATCTCCACCTCATTCCGGTTCCCTTGTGTTTTATTCTGCAGATCCTCTTTTTTCTCTGTCAGTTGCACTTCTTCCCTCTCTGCTACCATGTTTTCCTCATTTCTGCGCTTGCTATTGCACTTTTTTTCATATTTTTTTGCATGATTTCTTTCATATTTCTGTGATTTTCGACAATATCTTTGCTCTGTCTCTCTTACCCCGGCAGGATCTCTACAATCCCATGAAGCCCAGACATTCGAAAAATACGTTGGATCTGTCGGTCTGCGTGGATGGCATAGACATGTCCGCCGAAGCAGGAAATCTTGCGATATCGTCCCATAATAATTCCAATCCCCGAAGAATCCATAAAACGGGTATCTTCAAAATCAAACACTACATTTTCCACATTTTCCCTGACTAGAAGCCTGTCTGCCCCCTCGCAGATGTAGGCGGCTCTGTGATGATCCACTTCCTCCGGCATACGCACCATCAGGCAATTATCAATGATCTGAAAGTCTTGAAAATCTTCCATATTTCCTCTCATTCTGCTGTTGCACAGCGTTTCTTCATTATTGTTATAGAAAAGAGGTCGGGGTCAAAAGCCCCCGACTTTGATGCCTACGAATTGCTCCGTGCTACGCACTCCCACAATTCTACCCTCTATTCGCATATCGTGGGATTATCATCCCACTTTTATGCTCATATCGGGGCGGGTCCTAAGGTCTTTCACCCACCTATGAGCAAGCTCATGTGGGCTTAGACCTTTTGACCCTGGCATCATAAAAAAAGAGAACCTGCCTCTTGTAACAAGTTCTCTTTCGTGTGTTGTGTGTAATTGTCTGATGGTATGTTGCAAATTCCCTACTGTGCGGTATTCTCTGCCAGCTGGGAACGATATCTCTGGGCACTTCTGGCAGTCTCAGTCTCCGGGAACAGCTCTATGATCTTATCATAAGTAGCGATGGCATTCTGTGTGTCGTCGCTCTTGCGATAGGAATTGCCCAGACTAAGCCAGGCGTCCTTGTTCGTCTCATCATAAATGACTGCCTTGGACAGATTCTCGATAGCCGCTTTATAATCCTCACTGCGGTAAGCATTATAGCCTGTCTCATAATACTGCGCCGAGAGCTGCGGTCCGATCAGGCCAAGCAATGTCTTATACAATGTCTGAAAAGCTTCGGACGTATCATCCACATTCACAGAAGCGGAAATCGTCTCCAGGTTTGTCGCAGTCTGTGTAATATCCTGATTCTCCAGATAGGCAGTAGCTGCTGCCAACAGGTTATCAATGGTCTGCAGTGTACCATCGGCTCCCACATATCCCTGGAGCTCCTGATTCAGGGTATCGTTCTCTGTCTGTAATGCCTCCATCTGTGTCTCAAGCTCCTGAATTCTGGAGGTCTTGGTGTCTAACTGGTTACCGATATCCGTGATAGTCTTCTGTGCTTCATTATTGGCATTAGACACTGCCGCCGGAACCACCAGGAAATACATTACAGCCAGTCCGATGACCAGTCCGATAGCAATATTGATCAGAGAGGAAAGTCCTGCACTCTTCTGCTCTTTCACATTTAAGGGCTGGATGATGATCTCGTTGTCACTCTGGTAGCGTACCGCATCGTCTTTTTTCCGTCTGCCTGTCTGTTTGCCGTTCTCATCCGGCGCCAGCTGCATCTCCACTTCCTTCAGATAACGAAGGGTCAGTGTATTGTTGCGATCGATGTCCATGCATTTACGCAGTTCTCTCTCCGCTCTGTCCCACTGCTCGCTGTCCATATAAAGCAGCGCTAACAGCTGATGTGCCCGGATGAACTTCGGGTTCAGGGACAATACCTTTTTCAGTTGGATAATTGCCAGATCCTTGCTGTCCTGATTGCAGTAGACCAGCGCCTGGTTGTATTTTTTGATGGTCTGGTTAATGGCATCCAGGCGGGAAGCGTTGGACTGCAGCATGTTGATATAATCGTCCGCAATATTTTTCTCGGGACGCATATTTTTGCTGATGACCCATTCGCTGAGCGCCGCAACAACCTCTCCGGTCTCAAAATATACCAGTCCTAACAGATTTCTGGCTTCGATATTGTTTTTATTGAATTTCAGGCTCTGCCGTAAGCTGTTGATCGCACCTGTAAGATCCCGTACTCCCGCTTTCTCCAGTCCGTCGTTGTAGAAACGGTTGGACATGCACATGATCTTTTTATAGAGGGATACATCTGCTCCACAGGATGTACAGAAATCATGCTCTGACAGATGGCAGCCGCAGTTATAACAAAACATGCTTTCCCTCCTATTTCTCTTCTTTTTCTTCAGCTTCTTTCATCATCTTCACCAAAAGATCTGCCGCATCGGTCAGATCCTGATTGTAGATGGCTTCTTCCGCATCTTCCACTTCCAGACTTGGATGAAACTTCTTCAGTTCTTCTTCAAAATTGATCATGGTCCAAAGACTCCTTTATTTCCCCGACAAGATACAGGCTGCCCGCGATATAGAGACGTTCTCCGGGGCGTTTCTCCCCAAGCTGCTCCCGCAGTGCCGTATCCGCTTCCGTATACATAGTATAATGTCCCGGATAAGCTGCCAGCAGATCTCTGAATTCTTCCATGGAGAGAGATCTCGCCGTCCGCATATGGGTAAAGGCGATATGTTCGAACAATCCCGACGTTATCACCCGCTGTATCATATGCCTGCAGTCCTTATCCGCCGCCACACCAAATAACAGTCTCCTGCCTCCTGTGCAGCCGTCCTGTTCCACGGTATCCAGAAAAGCCCGGATGCCGTCATCATTATGCGCACCATCCACGTACACCTCCGGAAGTACTTCTTCCATGCGTCCCTGCCAGAAGCAGCCAAGGATTCCCCGACGGATCTCTTCCACAGTGGGACACCCGGCTCCTGCACAGAGCCTGCCGCCGTTCTCCTCCGTATCCGTACTGCGAAACAGCACTTCCACGGCCCGAACCGCCAACGCTGCATTCTCCATCTGGTAGCGTGCAATGGTGTGCAAAGTAAGACTAATATAATTATAATACTCAGAGCGCAGGGAAAAATCAATGTATTTCTTCCGAAATCCGAGGAAAGTATAGTCCTTTTTCGACACCGGTATCTGTGGGGCACCAAGTTCTGACGCTTTACGGCAAATTACCGCACTGGCGTCCGCATCCCCGTCCAGGTACACCACCGGAACACCCGGGCGCAGAATCCCTGCCTTTTCCGCAGCGATCTTTGCCGTGGTGTCTCCCAGGTACTGTACGTGATCCAGACTGATCCTCGTAATGACGGTCAGAAGCTTATTGTCCACATAATTCGTGGCATCCAGTCTTCCCCCCAGTCCGGTCTCAATGATGCAGTAGTCCGGCTTTTCTTCTGCAAAACAGAGTAATGCCATGCAGAAAAGATATTCGTAAAAATTAAGTACAAATTCCGGGGCAGCTTCTCCTCCAGGCAGCAATACTCCTGTATTAACGGAATTGGCCTCCTGCAGCGCATCCCCTACTGCGCGGTAAACCTGTAAAAAAGTTTCTTCGGATATCATTTTCCCATTGACGGTAAACCGTTCCCGCATATCCACCAGATGAGGTGAAGTAAATACGGCCGTGCGATAGCCTGCTTCCTGCAGGATCGAACTCATGTAGGCACAGACGGAGCCTTTTCCATTGGTGCCCGCCACATGGATGATCCGCAGATTCTGCTCCGGATTTCCCAGTTTCTTTAAAAACCATTTAAGGTCTCTGTTGTCCGCAGGATTTTTTTTAACAGTAAAGCGGGGCATATCCTTCAGATATGCCACCGCTTCTTCAAACGTTATCATGTCATTACCGAATTTCATCGTATTCCTTATGCTTTACGTTCTTCTTATTCTGTACGTTTCGTTACAGATCATGCCAGCTGCTCTAAGCGCTTTGTCACCTGTTCCATCATCTGCTCGTATTTTGCCAGCTTTTCCTTCTCCTCGGCGATCTTCGCTTCGGGAGCCTTGGACAGGAATCTTTCGTTGGACAGCATTCCCTTAGAACGAGCCAGCTCGCCTTCCAGCCTCTTCTGCTCCTTCTTCAGACGCTCGATCTCCTGTGCTATGTCTACCAGCTCCGCAAACGGGATGTACAGGGTTGCACCGGGGATCACTACGGATACCGCGTCATCTGCGATACCGGTCTTGTCTGCCTGGATCATGATCTCATTGGCATAAGCAAGGCTTGCGAAGAACAGCTTACCCTCTTCAAAGATCCTGCGGATCTCGTCATTTTCGCTGACTACATATACACTTGCCTTACGGCTGGGTGCCACGTTCATCTCGGTACGGATGTTACGGATACCGCGAACGGCTTCCTTAATCGTTTCGATAGCCTTCTCCTCTGCGGGGAATGCACGATCTTCGCTGTACTCCGGCCACTTGCTGATCATGATGGACTCTTCTTCATTCTGAATGGTGCAGAAGATTTCCTCGGTGATGAACGGCATGTAAGGATGTAACAGCTTCAGAGCATCAATAAGGACGGTCTTTAAGGTCCACAGTGCCGCATTCTGGCTGACTGCATCGTCGGTGCTGTACAGACGGGGTTTTACCATCTCAATGTACCAGTCACAGAATTCATCCCAGATAAAGTCATATACCTTCTGTACGGCAATACCCAGTTCGAAGTGATCCATGTTGTCGGTCACATCTTTTACCAGAGTGTTTAACTTGGACAGGATCCACTTGTCTACTGGCTGCAAATCTGCTGCCGCAGGGGTGGTGATATCTTTTCCGGTCTTCTCCAGCGCCTGCTCCATGTTCATCATGATGAAACGGGAAGCATTCCATACCTTGTTGGCGAAGTTACGGCTGTTCTCTACTCTCTCATAATAGAAACGCATATCGTTGCCCGGTGCGTTGCCGGTGATCAGAGTCAGACGCAGTGCATCGGCACCGTACTGGCTGATGATCTCTAAGGGATCGATACCGTTGCCCAGAGACTTGGACATCTTACGTCCCTGACTGTCACGTACCAGTCCGTGGAACAGTACGGTCTTGAAGGGCTTCTCTCCCATCTGCTCATATCCGGAGAAGATCATACGGATAACCCAGAAGAAGATGATATCATAACCGGTTACCAGGACATCGGTAGGATAAAAATACTTCAGATCCTCGGTCTGCTCCGGCCATCCCAGGGTCTCAAAGGGCCACAGTGCAGAGGAGAACCAGGTATCCAGGGTATCGGGATCCTGTGTAAAGTGGGTGCAACCGCACTTGGGACATACCTTCGGCATCTCCTTGGCTACGACTACTTCACCGCAGTCATCGCAGTAATATGCGGGAATCCTGTGTCCCCACCACAGCTGACGGCTGATACACCAGTCGCGAATGTTGTCCGTCCAGTTGAAGTAGTTCTTCTCCATACGTTCGGGGATCAGCTTGATCTCGCCATTTTTTACTGCTTCTCTTGCGGGTTTGATCAGCTCATCCATCTTAACGAACCACTGGTCTTTTACCATGGGCTCGATGGTGGTCTTACAACGGTCATGGGTACCTACGTTGTGTACATGATCTTCGATCTTTACTAACAGGCCCATCTGATCCAGTTCTTCCACGATGGCTTTTCTTGCTTCGTAACGGTCCATGCCCTCGAACTTGCCGCCGTTTTTATTGATGGTGGCATCATCATTCAGGATGTTGATTACGGGCAGATCATGACGCTTACCAACCTCAAAGTCATTGGGGTCATGAGCCGGAGTGATCTTTACAACACCGGTACCGAACTCTCTGTCTACATAAGCATCCTCAACGATAGGAATGACACGGTTTACGATAGGAAGCAGTACCTTTCTGCCATGCAGATGGGTGTAACGCTCGTCATCGGGATGGATGGCTACTGCGGTATCACCTAACATGGTCTCGGGACGGGTAGTGGCAAAGGTCAGAAACTCTGTGGTGCTGGGAGTTCCATCCTCGTTCATCAGCGGATACTTGATGTGCCAGAAATGTCCTGCCTGCTCCTGATATTCTACCTCTGCATCGGAGATGGAGGTATTACATACGGGACACCAGTTAACGATACGGGCACCCTTGTAGATATAGCCTTTTTCGTGCATCTTCACGAATACTTCGGTGACAGCCTTGTTACAGCCCTCATCCATGGTGAAACGCTCTCTGTCCCAGTCACAGGAAGAACCCAGCTTTTTAAGCTGTTCGATAATACGTCCGCCGTATTCCTTCTTCCACTCCCAGGCTCTCTCTAAGAACTTTTCACGCCCCAGATCGTGTTTGTCGATGCCTTCTTCCTTCAGCTTCTGGATGATCTTGACCTCAGTAGCGATACTTGCATGGTCGGTGCCGGGCTGCCACAGTGCATTGTAGCCCTGCATTCTCTTATAACGGATCAGGATATCCTGCATGGTGTTGTCCAGTGCATGACCCATGTGGAGCTGTCCGGTGATATTTGGGGGCGGGATCACGATAGTGAATGGAGTCTTACTATGATCTACCTCCGCATGAAAATACTTTTTGTCAAGCCACTTCTGATACAGTCTGTCTTCTATGCCACTGGGGTCATAGGTCTTGGCTAATTCTTTGCTCATTTTGTCCTCCTTAAATTCTCCTGAAACTAAAGAAGCCCTTTGCCGACTCTCATCAGCAAAGGGCGTCAGTAACGCGGTACCACCTTTGTTCACAGCTTGCGCTGCCTCGCGACTTCTTACAAAGTCCTATCCGGTAACGGGGATAACTCGTGAAAACTTACGCCCGGAATATCCGGTCTCGGCTCTCCGGCTTGGAAGCTACCTTCCACATTCCTGTCTTGAAGCAGCCTTCCAGCGCATATATGCAGCCGCTCTCTCTGGTAAGGGGATATGTGTACTCCTCTTCGTCATTGCCTTTGATTTCATAAAAGCTACTGTAACTATTCAGAACCCCATTCGCAAAACCGCCTCTACGAGGCTTTCCTGAATAACATGCTTGCATGTTATTTGCTCATAGTGGTTACTTCGCCATATAAAGCTTATCAATTGTTCTTACGAATGCAAGCATTCGACGCTCATTTGATAAGCTTTACAGGCTCTGAATAGTTACAAACTACTAATAAAAAATATAGTACAGAAATTCCGACTTTGTCAAGGAAATCTTATTTTCCTGCAGAATATATGGTTTTTTATGTATAAACTGGCATGGTAAAAAAAACGCATTCTGGCTCTTTTAAGCAAGCCACTTTTTCTATACACTGAATCCTAACATATCCCACTGAACAAATGGGAATTATGAAAAAGAAACCAAAAGAGGAGATCATCATTATGGAAAAGAAAAAATCATACGGCGTATTGATTGCGGGAGCCATTCTCCTGATCCTGGGAATTGTCCTGGCAGTCATTACCCACAATAACAGTTATCAAGAGTCCGTTGCTTATGGCAGCCAGTTAAGCGATGTCAAGGCACAGCTGGAAGAAGTAGAAGCTTCCATCGAGGCAGTCACCGGCGGCACAGCAGACGGTGATCTGGATGCCCTGAATGCGCAGAAGGAGGAATTGGCCGCTTCGAAGTCCACTCTGTCCGACCAGAAGCTGTCCGCAGAGCGCCCTTACTCCTACAGCCTGGTTCTGGTATTCTTCGCTATCCTGTTAACTGCCAAGGGATTGTATAATGCCATTGCAGGCGTAATTCCCGCACAGAAAGCGGATGTGAAGAAGCTGGCGCAGGCAGGTCTGTTAGCTGCTCTGTGCTATATCGGATTTGCTTTCTTCAAAATAGACATTCCCGTGGGTCCCGAGAAAACAGCATTCCATCTGGGTAATGTGTTCTGTGTACTGGCAGCTTTATTGCTGGGCGGATACTGGGGCGGACTTGCCGGTGCCATCGGTATGACCATCGCCGATCTGACCACCGCTTATGTAACCAGTGCTCCCAAGACCTTCCTATTAAAGCTATGCATCGGTCTGATCGTAGGTCTGGTAGCTCACAAGATCTTCCACTTAAGCAAAGAGCACTCTGTAAAATACGTGACCGGCGTAACGATCCTTGCTTCTGCCTGCGGTATGGTCTTTAACGTGGTAGCGGATCCGTTGGTTGGTTACTTCTATAAAATGTACCTGCTGGGTGTTCCTCAGGATATTTCCAAGGCTCTTGCCAAGATCAGCACCGTAACTACCGGTGTCAACGCCATCGTTGCTGTGATCTGTGCTTCCGTATTCTATCTGGCACTTCGTCCGGCACTGAAGAAAGCAGGATTATTCCATGACATCTAATTTCGATACTTCTGATAAAAATGCACAAAGAGGCGGGGATTTCGTTCCCCGCCTTGCTATGATCAACGATATTGCCGGTTTCGGGCGCTGCTCCACCACCGTGTCCCTGCCCGTGATCAGCGTAATGAAGGTACAGGTATGCCCTGTGCCTACTTCTGTTTTATCAAACCATTTGGGATTTCCTCTCTGCCATTTTGATGACTACACCTCTCATATGCGAGATTATATAAAAGTATGGAACGAACTGGGACTTACCTTCGATGGGTTATACTGTGGATTCTTAGGAAACGAAGAGCAGATCGACATTGTACGGGAATTCGTGGAAATGTTCCGGCCGCCCCTGTTTTTGCTGGATCCGGTCATGGGAGACCACGGCAGGGCCTACTCCTCCATCACAGAGACGCATGTTCAGAAGATGAAGGAACTGCTGCCTCTTGCGGATATTATCACGCCGAATATCACGGAAGCCTGCCTGCTGACCGGCACTCCCTGGAAGGATAGGGAATGGACGATGCCGGAGCTGTCCGGATTATGTGAACGGCTGGCTCCTGCTAGTTCCTCTGGTGCCTCCATCGTCATCACAGGTATCCGTCAGGGGGATTCTCTGGTGAACTTTCTGTGGGATGACGGCGTCTATACCACTGTTTCCACCCCCATTGCCGGAGCCTCCCGCCCCGGCACCGGAGACATCTTCGCCTCCATTCTCGCCGCCGATGCCGTCCGCAGGGAGACTCTGCTAACCTCCGTGCAGAAGGCAGCGAACTTCGTAGGTCTGTGCATCGCCGGAAGTGAAAAGGCGGGAACGCCCGTGCAGGAGGGCGTAGTGTTTGAGAAGTATCTGGCGGCGTTGTTGTAAAAAAAGTTAAAATTATCTAAACTCCACCACAACGCTGCCCATGGCACATTCCAGCTCCATATTTTTAGAAGCATTGTTGTTGATTTGTTTCTCCTGTGCCAGGCCGTTGTAACTGTCATCACCGACTTTCAGTTCACCCATGCCGCAACTTAAGTCGTAGTTGAAATCTGTCTGCGTTCCTGCCAGTGTCAGCTTCAGTTCTCCCATGGAGCACTCTCCGTCCAATCGTTCGGTCACATCTCCGTTCAGACGAACGGATCCCATTCCTACGGAAACCTCTGCCACGCGGCTGCTCAGTTCTTCTACTGTCATCTGACCGGCACCACAGTCTAACTCTGCCTGGTCAGCATCCAGTTTTTCAAACGTCATCTTGCCGGCACCCACATTGGCTTCCAGCGCCCCCGTCTGCAGTTCCTCTACACTGAGGCTTCCGGCGCCCAGATCCAAAGAGGTATTTTCAAAATAATATCCCTCCGGCACATACAGGCAGATGGAACCGCCCAGATTACCCTCACTGTTGTTGCTTGCTTTTGAGGTTCCGCAGATCTCCATCGTACCGCCTTCCACATATCCCTGGAACTTCCGCATTCCGTCGGCTTCTACCCGGAAGCAGTTGTCCTCCGACACCCGAATCTTCATGACACAGCCACCGGCCTGCACCTGTAGATCCGTGATGCCCTGGCTGTCATCCCCCAGAACATACAGCTCTATCTTTCCCGACTTTACTTCATAATCTGAGTCATAATCCACATTGTCCTCCAGATCATAGTGCACATCTCCCATATTTTCCCGGATCTGCTCCGTCACACCGTCACTCCAGTCATCTACCTTTTCTTCCGAGATTCTTCCCAGGGTAACCGCTGACAGGATCTCCCCCGGTGAAAAATACGTGGAACCATTCCCCAGGCTTCCGCTCACTCCCAGGATCAATCCCAATAATATAAATAGCAACGCTGTGATGGCACAGCCCTTCATAAATTTTCTCATGCTTCTGCTTTACCTCTTTTCTGGAATAATCCTCCGATCCAACAACAGATCGCTGGTGTGGCGATTCCCGCCATGGCCACGGTCAGCATCAGGAACAGAAGTCCGACACCTCCGCAGATCAGTCCGGCACCGATCAGGCACATTCCCACAAAGGGATGCGTAAACATACTGATGATCCCTACTGCCACCAGTGCGATCAGAACCAGTATCAGTGCTGCTGCCGTTGCCCCGAAACCGATGATCAGTCCGAACCATGCGGCGATCAGCCCTGCTGCCACGCCGATACCGGCGGAAGCTGCTCCCAGGATCACCGGGGATGCCAAAATACATAAAATTACGATCAGCACGATCATACCGGTAGACATTCCTTCATTTTTCTGTGGAGATACCACCTGTGCCTGTGCAGTTTGTGACGCATCGCTCTGTCGGTTACGTTGTTCTCCATTACCATTTTCTGTCTGCGGATCTGCCGGATAAGTGATCACTGACCGGCTGTCGGCTCCTGCTCTCTGGTAGCTGTTCTCTCCGTACCCATTCCCGAAAATATCTTTTTTAATATTCTCCGCCACCTTCGCAGGATTCCCCAGTGCCTCAATAACATTCTGTTCATTCTCCGGTCCCGCATCGTTAAAATATTCATTATAATATTGTAGCGCTTCTTCCCGCTCCGTAGCAGAAATATTTTGCAGCAGGCTCTCCAGCTGCCTCATATACTCCGTTCTGTTCATCCTACTTTTTCTCCCATCTGTGCATTTTTATGCCTCTGACCTCTTCACCGGTCTTCCCTCAAACAGTCCTGTGATCTTCCCGCTGTAGCTTCGCCACTCGCTTTCATATAAATGAAGCTGTGCCCAGCCCCTGCTGGTGACCTTGTAATAGCGTCTCGTCCTGCCGCTGCATTCCCTGTCATAGACCTCCAGACATTCGTCCTTCTGTAGTCTCCGAAGCACGGGATACAGGGTGGATTCCGACAGTTCGATCACCTGCCGGACCTCCTGGGTGATCTTGTATCCATAGGTTCCTTCCGGTTCCCGGGCGACCACCGCCAGCACGATAGCATCCAGCAGAGCTGCTCCTGTATTAAAAAGCATCCTATCGCTCCTCTCTGAAATTTGCGGCTATCCGCCTTTCCTTACAATATTATATGCCGTATAGTATTGCTCTGTAGCTATACTATACGGCATATAATATCATGCGTCAATATAGAGAAACCGTAAGAAATTCTAAAGACTTTCCAAAGATTCCGTCGCCTCCTCCAGAAACTCCTGACGGATACTGTTTTTATGGATCACAATGGCAGAGATCAGAAGTGCTCCCCAAAATCCCTGCCGTGGTATTCTCTGTATCATCAGTAGAACCGCTGCTCCCACGGCAAAAAAGATATAAGTGATACGGGTTCTTCTGGTGTGCGGTCTGATCAGAAGGGCAGACCCCGACAAATACAATATGATCAGCAGCATCAGCAGTTCCGGCTGTACCGGTGCCAGTCCGATCAACACGCCGAAGGATACCGCAATGGCTTTGCCTCCGTTCCCATGATAAAACAGGGAATAGGCATGCCCCAGTACCGGTGCCGCCATGATAAGCGGAAACCAGCTGTCTGTCACAAGCCCCATGCCAACTGCCACGTATACCGGCAGTGCTCCCTTTAACAGATCTCCCAGCAGGCACAGGATCCCGACAGGCACTCCTGCGTATTTCATGGCATTGGCAGTCCCCGGATTATGATCGTTGCTGACCTCAGTGACATCAATTCCCTTGATCCATTTCGGCAATGCCCTGCCGAACAATATACTTCCGCATAACAATCCGAAGACTGTCATTCCCAGTTCCCGTATGATCATCTGGCACTCCTATCTCTCTTTTGCTTCCGCACTTATTCTTCCTGTTTTTCCGCTGCTTCCTTTTGTCCGCAGATGAATTCACAGACTGCATCTGCTGCGTAAGGCTTTCCGTATTTTTCCTGACACTTCCGCATTTTTGCCTGTGCCTCCGGATCCCGCAGAAGCTTTAGTCCATTTTGTATCACGGCATCTTCCGTATCTCCTGATACAGACATCCCATGTTGTGTGAAAAAGGCAACATTGCGATCCTCACATCCGGGGATCGGCTTAGTGTGTACCAATGCAGCTTTCGCCGCCACCGCTTCCGTGGAGGTCAGTCCTCCCGGTTTGGTAAACAGAATATCCGCCGCTGCCATGTAGAGATGCGCTTCCGTGGTAAAATCCAGCACATGCACCCGCTCTGTATCGGCATATCTATCCCGGAGTGTCTTCTTCAGCTCTTCATTGGTTCCCCCCAGGATATACAGATGGGTATCCTCTCCGGTCTGCTCCACCAGCTTCGCCGTCATGCTTTCCACACGGCCATACCCCATGCTGCCCGTCATCATAAGGATACAGGATTTATCTGCCGGAATCCCCAGCTGCCTTCGCGCTTCTCTTTTTTCCGGAAGCTTCAGGAACCTCTCCGATACCGGAATTCCCGTGGGAACCAGCTTCTCCGCAGGGATGCCGCGTTTGATGAACTCCGTCGTCAGTTCCTCATGCGGGATAAAATAGTAATCCACCTTTGTCTCCTCGGTAAAAGGAATACAGGTATAATCCGTGGCAATAAAATAAGTCTGTACATCCAGCTTATGCTGTCGCAGCAGCCAGGTCATTGCCTCCGCCGGGAACAGATGTGGCATTACCACCGTATCATATCCGTTCTCTGTGATATAGCTGCACAGCTTATCCGCATACAAAGCGTTGGCAAAATACACCGGTGACTTTAATCTGGCAGACGAAATGGCTCTGCCTACCCGGTACGCTCCGGCGAACACCTTTTTCGCCCGGACCGTGCTCCAGATGTAGATCCGGCGTCCGTAAGCGCTGGCCTTGTCCGAAGCAAAATTAAGTACATCCGCCAGTTCACAGGGAATGCCCCGTTTTTCAAACTGTTCTTTCACCGCTTTTGCAGCGGAATTATGTCCCTCACCGGTTCCGGTGGATAAGATCAGTACCTTCATAAATAAATTCTCCGTTAGTTTTCCATCAGCCAGAAATATGCACTGTACGCAGGCAGAAGACTGCCGCCGCCAAAGTCATGTTTCTCTCCGGTGATCAGATCTACCGCCGTTCCGCAGCCGGCATCAAAATGTGCCATGAAGTCCTCTCCGTCTGCATTGATAGCCACCAGTACTCTCTCATGCTCCGACTTTCTCTCGAAAATACACTGCTTATTGGTCAACAGTACCGAACGAAAGGCTCCGTAATTCAGTGCCTCGGAATGCTTCTTGGCCTCTGCCAGTCTGCTGATCCAGTCGCACAGACCGTTCCACTCCGGCTTGTCAAAGCAGGGACGCAGTGCGGGGTCACCATCTTCTTTTCTGGCTTTGAAGCCCCATTCGCTTCCATAGTAGACACAGGGAATCCCCGGCATGCCGAATGCCATGGCATAGATCAGGGGCAGGTGATTTTCATTATTCAAAATACTTGCCACGCGGGTCACATCGTGGTTATCCACGAAGGACAACAGGTGCTTTCCCTTATACAGTGTCCAGTTCTCCGGTCCGAACTGGCGCAGCAGGGAATGCACGATCTCGAACATATTCATGCTGTTGAAGCTGCTGTAAAGTCCCTTATAGCACTCGTAGTTCGTCGCGGAATGTAACATCTGATCATTCATCAGGCGGTTATAATCTCCGTGAAGCATCTCCCCTAATAAGAAGAAATCCTGCTTGTAGGCACCGGTCACTTCCCGCAGTCTTCTGACAAAGTTCTCATCCAGGCTGTACGCCACATCCAGGCGCAGACCGTCAATGCCGAACTCATCGATCCAGCCCTTCACGCTGTCTAACAGGTAGTTCACTACCTCCGGGTTCTGCAGGTTAAGCTTCACCAGATCAAAGCAGCCTTCCCAGCCCTCATACCACAGTCCGTCGTTGTAGTTGGAATTGCCGCCGAAATCGATACGGTAGAACCAGTTCACATAGGGAGAGTTCTCCCGGTTTTTAATCACATCCTGAAACTGTGCAAAGCCTCTGCCCACATGATTGAACACACCGTCTAACACAACCCGGATTCCTGCCGCATGCAGTGCATCGCAGACTTCCTTAAAATCCTCATTGGTTCCCAGCCTCACATCGATCTTCCGATAATCCCTGGTATTGTAACCATGGGTATCCGATTCAAATACCGGAGAGAAATAAACGGCATTCACTCCCAGCTTCTGCATATGGGGGATCCACTCCTCCACACGTTTGATCTCATGTCTCTGTATTCCGTCATTTTCAAAAGGAACTCCACAGAATCCCATAGGATAGATCTGATAAAAAACACTTTCATAAGCCCACATATTAGTCCCCATTCCTTTCTGCCTTAATTTCATGTTGCCTTAATTTCATACTTTGTACTCGTAAGACTTTTCCATTGACTGGTTCAGTACTGCTTGTATTTATTTATCCACATCAATTCTTTTGCTATTATACACCATTTTTGATCCATCTGTCGTTTTTTTTGTAAAAAAGCTCAAATAATCCACAAAATCCACCGAGTTATCCACATATACACACGTGTCATATGTGGTTATGTGGATTGTCATGTTGTATATCAATTCTGTTATCATATCGAATGTCATCGTTGCTGCCACAACCAGGCGTCCCAAAATCGCTCCACCTTTTTAGCCACCGTATCCACTGTCACAGGCACTACCTGTTCCCACTCCCTGGGGAACATTCTACGATAAGAATACTGCCTGAAACGCTCATCCAGCAGGACGATAATTCCCACATCTTCAGAGGTCCTTATCACCCGGCCCGCTGCCTGCAGTACTTTATTCATTCCGGGATAACGGTAGGAATAGTCAAAGCCATTTTCCCCATTGTCATCAAAATAGTCCTTGAGGATTTCCCGTTCACAGCCTACCTGTGGCAGTCCGGTTCCTACTACGATCACACCGATGAGGCTGTCCTTTTTCAGGTCGATCCCCTCTCCGAAGATACCTCCCAGCACGCAGAACCCGATCAGCGTCTGTTCCTCTTCCTCCTCGATCTCCATGCCGATAAGACTCTGCAGGTCGCAGTCTTCATTGCCCCGGAAGCGGTTCAGAAAGTATTCTCTCTCCTCTTCGTTCATGGATTCCTGCTGTACCAGGCATTCCTCTTCTTCTGTCATAAAATATTGCCCGTAGATCTCATAGATCTGATCCATGAAGGAATAGGACGGGAAAAATACCATGTAATTGCCGTGCCGGTTCTTCACGACTTCATGAATATAGCGGGCAATATTGTAGTACTCCTCTCTAGATCTGCGGGTGAACTTGCTGGTCACATCCCCGGCGATCAATATGGTGCGCTTCTCGGGATCGAACACCGAGTGAGCGTATACTTCATAGTCTTCCTTCTCTCCCCCCAACAGATTCTTGTAATACTGGATCGGCAGAAACGTGGCGGAAAACAGGATCGTACTGCGTCCCCTGAGCATGCATTCCTTCAGATTTTCTCTGGGATTGACGCAGAACAGCTTCAGTTCAAAGCTGCCGTCCTCACATGTTCTCGTATATTTGACGTAGTTCTCATCGATCCTCTCGTAAATATCCAGAAAATGACTGAGCTTGAAGTAGAAGTCCAGCAGATTCTCCCTCACTTCCAGACTGACCTTCTCCTGCTCCTCCAGATAATCGCTGATGATGCCGTGAAGTCTGGTCAGAGGCTGCACCAGCATGTCAATATCCTCCACCAGCCGGTATCCGTCGCAGTCCCGTTTCATGGACAACAGCTGCGCATTGCACTTTTCCAGCAGCTGGCATATCCTCTCCGCATAGCCTTCCCGCACAAAGGTACTCTTTCCGTCAGACTTTTTTCCCTTATGTCCTTTGATATAGATAGAGTCCGTACCGTCCATTTCCACGAAGGTATGCTCTTGTGGCAGTTGTTTTGACATGTCTGTCATTTCTAATGTCATTTGTCCGGAAATCTCGTCTTTATCGCGCTTTTTGAGCGCTACCTCCTCCATTTCCGACATGATTGTCTGTTTTATCTCCCGCTTCAGTTCCAGCAGGTCTTCCTTCCGCAGAGGCGCGCTGTACATCTCTCTGCCGCGCTCTAAGAGGTTATGTGCCTCATCGATCAGAAATACATAGTCCCCCTGGCTGCCATCTCCGAAAAACCGCTTCAGATAAACATGGGGATCAAATAGGTAATTATAGTCTCCGATGATGCCATCCGCGAACAGACTTACGTCCAGTCCGAATTCAAAGGGACACACCTGATATTTCAGGGCATATTCTTCTATATTATTTCTCGTAAAGCTCTCTTCGTGGGTCAACAGATCATAGATGGCATCATTGATCCGGTCAAAATGTCCCTTGGCATAGGGGCACTGCTCCGGATTACATTCGGTATGTTCCTGAAAACAGATCTTCTCCTTCGCTGTCAGAATAATACTTTTGAATCGCAGTCCCTTCTCCCGCAACAGAGAAAAGGTATCCTCCGCCACTGTCCGGGTGATAGTCTTCGCCGTAAGGTAGAACAGCCTGTCCCCCATATCTTTCCCCATGGCTTTTACCGTGGGAAAGATGGTGGAGATGGTCTTGCCTACTCCCGTGGGAGCTTCAATGAATAATTTTCTCTTATGGTAGATGGTCTGATATACATAACTGACCAGTTCTTTCTGTCCATCCCGGTAGTCAAAAGGAAATTGCAGTTCGGCAATGGACTGTTGTCTAAGTTCCCTCCACTGCCAGGTATAATCCGCCCATTTACGGTAATCACTGATCAACTGCTGAAACCATGCCTTCAGCTTCGCAAATTCATAATCCTCATAAAAATAGCGGATATCTTCTGTCTCTATATTACAATAAGTCAGCCGTACGCGGATATAAGGCAGTTCCTTCTGCAGACTATACATATAGGCATAGCATTTTGCCTGGGCAATGTGCAGGGGTAACGGTGCCTTCAGCTTCGCCAGATCTCTGTAAGTTCCCTTGATCTCGTCGATGGTGGTCTCTCCGTTCTGTTCAATGATACCATCCGCCCGTCCCTCCACGATGATGACATAGTTCTCCGTGGGATGGGTGTATTTCAGCGCCACTTCCGCCTGATACTCCGCTCCCATGCGGCGTTGGATCATACGGTGGATCCGGCTGCCCTCCTGCATTGCATTCTCAGGGGAACCCTGTCTCCTGTCATCGATGTCGCCACTGCGCAGAATGAATTCCACAAGATTCCTCACCGATGTTCTGACTTCTCCTGCCATGCGGCTTCACCTCCCTTGACAAATTCCTATCATAACCGCATACCTGCGGCTTGTCCCATGCGTCACACTCTCACAAGCCCGGTATACGAAAACTCCCCAGGTAAATAGTACTCTATCTTACCTGGGGAGTCAAATCACATTCTGTTATCACAAGATGTTTTAGCACGCAATCGCATACTGTCTCAACAGCTCTTCAAATTCATCATTGTAGCCGTCATAAGATACAGACAGTGGCTTTGTGAAATCCAATCCATACACTCCAAGGAATGACTTGGCATCGACTACGTATCTGTTATAGCATATATCAATATCAAAATCACACTTTGAAGCTACATCAACAAAATGCTTCACGTCTTCAGGTGTCAAACGGATCGTCTTTAACATTTCTTGTTCCTTCCTTTCAATAGTAAGTTCGATCGTAAGTTAAAAAATACACCGGGTACTTTCCCCTCATATCTGAAATCATTACTATTATAGCCAACCATCCCCAAATGTAAAGCGGTTTTTTTCTTCCAAAAAACGCTCATTTTAGGCATTTTTACCACTCTTTTATCATTTTGACAACAGTTGGTCTCCATCCGGAAAACCTTTTCGGCGATTTGTATATTTGTTACTTTATCACGATAAAATCCAAATCTCAATTTGGCGAAATCTATCGAAATTCCACCATATATTCTTGGAACCTGAGGGGGAGCATATTTCGTTGTAATTCTCTGTTTTCCCGCTCTTTTATAGCTATTGTATGACAGAAGGAGCGGAAAAGTTCCCGATAATGCAGCTCCGCCGTGGACAGTTTCTCTGTCTTAGACTGTACTCTCTCCCAGGCATCCTTCCCCTGCAGCGTATACCACGGTCTCCCGGCCGGATGTACCCCGAACAGGTATCGACCCGCATCGAACAGCAGAAAATCTTCCATAGGAAAACGGTCGGCGAAATGTACCATTAAAAACGTCAGGATATTGTTCTTCGGTGCGATCTTCGAGTAGAGGATCGTATTCTCCAGTTCCTCAAACCGGACGAATCCCTTCAGATGATGATATTCATTCCCGGCTGCCCTTGCCAGGCCGAAGGTCTGGTTCACATAAGTGTCTGCAAGGGCATCCATAAGATGCCCCGCCGCGCACTTTTCAGCCAGTCCCTTCGCAATGGTCCGGTATACCGCCTGTGCCTTCTCCGGCTTCGGCGATGCCAGCGCCAGACACAAGGTCTCATAATCCGATTCCCCGAATCTGCGCTTTAACGTACGTATCACCTTGATCGTCTTCTCCGGATCCGGCACCACCTCCACCGACTCCGAGAACAGCAGGTTCTCCTCGATGGTGGTGACCATAGTATCCCGGACAGGAGAATGATCCTCGTAGGTATTGTAAATGGCAGTGAATATCCCTTCTAAGGAATCCTCGCAATGATATATCTTCATATAATAAGCTTTTCCTCCTGCCGTACCCCGTTCGGGAACATTCCGTCATCAAATAAAGTCATCTGCCGGTAACTCATACCGTCGCTTCCGAACCGGATCCGGTCCTTCGGATCCGTCAGATTCCGCACGATATAATCCTCCTCTAGCTTCGTGGGATACATCATCCTGCCGCTGCAGGTAATAAAATACACTGCCCGCTTTAATACCACTCCTAATTTCTTCAGATCCTGAAAGGTCAGCTTTGTACTCCTCCTGGCAGCAAGGATCCGCCTGGCGCTCTTCACACCGATCCCCGGCACCCGCAGCAAGTCCCCGTAGGGAGATCTGTTAATCTCCACCGGGAAGCATTCCAGATGCCGCACTGCCCAGTCCTCCTTGGGATCTAACATGACATTAAAATACGGTCTTCTCTCATCCAACAGTTCCTCTGCCCGAAATCCATAGAACCGAAGCAGCCAGTCCGCCTGGTACAGACGGTGTTCCCTCAGAAGCGGCGGTCCTCCCGGAAGCGCCGGCAGGCTTTTGTCCTCGTTGACTTTTACAAACGCGGAATAGAAGACTCTCTTTAACTCAAACTTCTGATACAGACTCTCCGCTACATTTAAAATCTGATAATCCGTCTCCGGCGTCGCACCAATGATCATCTGTGTAGACTGCCCGCCGGATACAAAGTGGGGACTCTTACGGTACAGGATCAGTTCCTCCTTATTCGCATGAATGCCGTTCTGAATCTGCCGCATGGGGGTCAGAATATTCTTCCGGTGCTTATTCGGTGCCAGTGTCCGAAGCCCCTCCGCTGTAGGGAGTTCCAAATTCACACTCATACGGTCTGCCAGATATCCCATCCGCTGCACCAGCTCCGGATCTGCCCCGGGAATCGCCTTCACATGGACATAGCCGTTAAAGTGGTAGTGATTCCGCAGCAGCCAAATAGTCCGGTATAATAATTCCATGGTAAACGTGGGGTCCTGTACAATGCCGGAGCTTAAGAACAGTCCCTCGATATAATTCCGTCGGTAGAACTCCATGGTCAGCGTGCAGATCTCCTCCGGTGTGAAAGTGGCTCTGGGGACATCGTTGGACTTCCGGTTCAGGCAATATTTGCAATCGAAGATACATTCATTGGTCATCAATATCTTAAGTAAAGAAATGCATCTGCCGTCGGAAGAAAAACTGTGACAGATCCCTGCCTTCGCACAGTTCCCCATGTGCTTCCCGTCTCCCTTACGTTCCACACCGCTGGACGTGCAGGCTACATCAAAACGAGCGGCATCCGTCAGGATCTCCAGCTTCTGCATGATGGATAATTCTCCATTTTGTATAAGATATTCCAAGTTATCACCGCCTTTTACCGAAAATACCCAAAATCAGAACGTCTGTTCTGTTATGTATCTAAATTAGCACATATGTTCGATTTTTGCAAGTGGTTATTTTTTCCGAAAAAAAGCTTGCAAAATCACGCATTTCGCAGTTAAATAATATAGGAGTATTTTGTATCACAAGCCGCCAGGCGGCAGAATGAGAGGTCAGTATGTCAGATATTGTCATACCTAAAAATTATAAGTCTCAGCTGAACCTGTACGAAACACAGGTTGCCATCAAGACAGTGAAGGACTTTTTCCAGGGATTGTTAGCAGAGCGCCTGCACCTGTTGCGCGTATCTGCTCCTTTATTTGTGGATCCCACATCCGGACTGAACGATAACTTAAACGGTGTGGAGCGTCCTGTAAATTTCCATATTGCTGCACAGGGAGACCGTGAAGCAGAGATCGTACAGTCTCTGGCAAAATGGAAGCGCTATGCCCTGCAGAAGTATGGTTTTAAGCCCGGTGAGGGTCTCTACACCGACATGAGTGCCATCCGCCAGGATGAAGAAACCGACAACATCCACTCCATCTATGTAGACCAGTGGGACTGGGAGAAGATCATCACCAGGGATGAGCGGAATCTGGAGACTCTGAAAGAGACTGTCCGCACCGTATACAAGGTTCTGCGCAAGACTGAGAAGTATATGTCCATCCATTATGACTACATTGAGGAGATCCTTCCTCATGACATCTTCTTCGTGACTACCAGTGAGCTGGAGGAAATGTTCCCTGATTATTCTCCGAAGGAACGCGAATACTACATTGCCAAGGCTAAGGGGGCTGTCTGCATCATGCAGATCGGTGAGACCTTAGAGAATGGTAAGCCTCATGACGGTCGTGCCCCGGACTACGATGACTGGTCTCTGAATGCGGATATCGTGGTATATTATCCGGTTCTGGATATCGCTCTGGAGCTGTCCAGTATGGGTATCCGTGTAGACAAAAAGGCTCTGTTAGATCAGTTACAGAAGGCTGGCTGCCCCGAGCGTGCCGAGCTTCCTTATCACAAGGCAGTCATTAACGGTGAGCTTCCTCTTACTATCGGCGGTGGTATCGGTCAGTCCCGTATCTGTATGTTCTTCTTAAGAAAAGCTCATATCGGCGAAGTACAGTGTTCTCTGTGGTCCGATGAGGTTATGGAGACTGCAGAAAAGAACGGCTTACAGTTGTTATAAGATCGTTTTATTTCCAAAGCAAACTCCCCGAAAGAGAAAGTCTTTCGGGGAGTTATTTTATATATTTTCTATTCATAGATCACAAATTTCTCATTTTCAAAAGTCTTCTCATACCCATAATCTTCCATGAACTTTCCGATCAGCATAAGCTTGGGATTATCCACGATATATTCCCACTCTTTTTCCGTAGGCTGCATGGCCTTAAGTGCTGCTTCTCCTTTTTCCAGATACACGGCATATTTTTTCTCCAACAGTACCACCGGACGGTAAGTCGCATCCGTATCCATCCGCTCCTGCATCTTAAGCATATCCTCTTCCATCTGTGCGATCTGATAGGAATCCAGATCCGGCCAGGGATTGAATGCCGCAGGCATCTGCAGATAATAGGACAATGCCGGGATCTGACCGTAGAGCAGCACATCCTTTCCCGCAAGTCCCCCGGTATTCACATACTCGGAGATCTCCTGCATCCATCCGGCACGTTCCTCACTCATCCATACATTCTGCAAAGTCTCGTTATTGGTCACCTGCGCACTGAGCTCCTGCACACCGGTACCCTCCACGAATACAAAACTTCTGCCAAACAGTCCCACCTGGATGAAAAATAACAGAAAGAACCCACCAAAGATACATTTTGCGGGAACAGCGGATATAGTGACCCGCTTCCACCGGAAGCTGCCGGCATATTTGCAGAACCGATAAAACTGCCAATACATATAAGGCAATGCCAGAAACAGATTATTCATGCTGGGGTAAAGCTTGTTATTACTGCCAAGGGATGTGATCCATATCACAAGGAAGATCAGACCGCTGACCAGTTTTTCCTCCCTCGGTGCAGAAGGCGTAAATATCCGCCACAGCGTCACCAAAAGCGTCAGTGTTAAAAAGGTCACTCCCGGCCAGATAATAGCGCCGTAATGTGTGTATTCCGTAGCACAGAACCCCTGCCGGTACAGCCAGAATACCATGATCACAGTAAGCAGCGCACTTACGGTCCATTCCAGGATCCGCAGCACCTTTTTTATCGTGTCCTTCCCTGCATAAGAATCTCTTACACAAGCAGCGGCGAATTCCAATAATCCCACCGGTATCATTCCCACGATCAGGAATACGCACATCCTAAGCTCCCAGTACAGATTCTGGAGATACCAGTCGAACATTCCCAGGATCATGGATGCGGCAGTATAATCCGTAGCTACCTCCGTCATGGAGAACAGCCTCTGAATGCCTCTTACATACGCATCCATGCCATAGCGGATCTGAATGTAACCGAATAATACCAGCAATGCAGTAAGATACCCCGCCAGGCACATCCCGGTATCCTGTAACAGCTTCTTACGAAGCCTCCTGCCTGCTTCCTTTTTTCGTGCTTTCTTATCTTCCATTTCAGCATTTCCCGCAACGCCACCACAATCCTGCGCAATGCCTTTGCGCTCTTCCAGCCAGCAGATGATCCAGTATGCCCACACACCCACGATCATCGCGGCTTCCGGCAGATTGGAAAATCTTGCCAGCACATTACAGCCCAGTGCCACCCCTGCGGCAAACAGTAAACCTCCTTTCCCCCGGGACAGCCCAAGATACAGACAGATCACGGAGACCAGGAAGAATACATACGTCACATAATTATAAAAAGATCCCGTAGGGCACCAGCAAAAGCTTACTGCTGTAAATTCGCCCAAAAAGGCAAGCCCGGCAGGTATCTTCAGCACTTTTGTACAAAAATAATAGCCCAGAACCGCCAGCAGGCTGATACTTAAGCCCGTATAAAAATTCATGCCGACCAGCGTTTTCGCTCCGGGCAGCAGACTAAGGAAATGTCCGATGGCAGTGGTCAGATAAGTGGAAAAAAGCCACATAGGATCCATATGCCGGGTTCCCATATATTCAAAATTCGCATAGCCGTAGCCGGTATCCCACAGATCCAGCCCCCAGGCTATATGCCGCAGGGGATACAGTACCAGAACAGCCACGAATAAGAACTCCCAGAGGCGTCTATGGCTCTGACCGCCGGTTCCCGCTATTTTATTTTTAACGTTATCTGTCACGGTGTTACCTCTCTTTTGAACATAGTATCTACGGTCTGTATTTTTTCCGTAAGAACACGATAAGGACGAATGTGCAGGAATATCTTATGCAATCCTTCACAGATATTTTTGCGGATAACATCCACCAAAATTCCCAGGACAAATACCACGATTACTGCGATAACAGTCCATAAGAGCAACGATACGACACCGTCTATGCGGTCCGAACCAAGCCAGGGCTGCCAGGCATAACGCACACCCAGGTTCTCATGCAACAGATACACTCCTAATGTGTAAGGTGCGATCTTCACCACCACGCTGCCGATCTTCCCCCGGATGTCACTGTCCAGAAACAGGCAAAACAGCCCGACAGAAGCTAAGAACGGGAAAATATGGTTATATTCATACGGAAGCTTCAAAATCAGTTCCAGGCTGCCTGTCCGCAGATAAAATAAATGCAGCAGCATTGCCTCTCCAAAAGTTCCGAGGACGCCGATCAGATACAGCAACAACGCCCGGGATTTTTTCTGTAAAAAAGGAATTCCGAATCTGCGAAGATATGCGGCTGCACAAAACACACACAGATACCAGATGCAGTCATAGCCCTTGCTATCCTCCTCCAACCGGAAGGGCAGAATGGATTTAACCAGACAAAATGCAGCAAATAGCAGCACCAGTGCCACCCGAAACTGCTGCTTCGTCATCCGTCTGAGCCCGATTCCCACGAAGGGTAACAGAATATATAAAAATACATACGCCGTCAAGAACCAGTAATGCCCCATGGTCACCGGGAACAGTAATGTCAGATAATAATGCGTACTCACTTCCGCCGCAGGAACGATCCCAGTCACCGCAGCCAGCACACCGATACCCACAGAATACAGCCACAGCTGCAGCCACAGCGTAAGCAGCCTGCTCAGTTTAAAAGAGCTTTCGCATAAAAAGTATCCGCTGATCATCATATACACATT
>ULTW01039569.1_pt1 | contig 46636 bp, 55 predicted proteins | sample 1957961 | NCBI WGS metagenome assembly ULTW01 (sample SAMEA4835744, study PRJEB28245) | human gut metagenome | biome: gut microbiome; material: fecal sample | place: Denmark | collected 2008 | reverse complement strand
CCGTAGTATCCAGTCATGTCCGGCTGTCCCGGCTGTTGTCCGTAATATCCAGTCATATCCGGCTGTTGCGGATTTGCATATCCAGTCATGTCTGACTGTGGTGGATTCATATATCCGGTCGTATCCGGCTGCTGTGGATTCACATATCCAGTCGTATTCGGGAATCCCCCCGGCTGCTGTGTGTTATTTTCGTCCATTCTATCCCTCCAACTATATGTCTACGCTTAGTAAACCTTTGCTTCTTCCTCGCCATTTAATACACGAAGTGCGCCCTGTGCCAGGGCAAGAAGCTCGTCCTCGCCACCGTATACGGTAACAGGTGCGATGAACTGTACTCTCTTTGTGATCTCTTCGGTTGCGTACTTGCCATATGCGATACCGCCTGTCAGGATGATCTGATCAACCTTACCGGAGAGAACCGCTGCCTGTGCTCCGATATCCTTCGATACCTGATATAAGAATGCATCGAATACAAGCTGTGCATGCTTGTCACCATTCTTTGCCATAGCCTCGATATCTCTTGCATCGTTGGAACCGCAGTATGCATTAAATCCTGCCTTACCAACAAGCTGCTTGATCATTTCCTTCTCTGTGTACTTTCCTGAATAGCACAGACGAACCAGCTCGCCGTTTGGAACACCTCCGGCACGCTCCGGAGAGAATGCACCATCGCCATCCAATGCATTGAATACATCTACAACCTTACCGCCTGTATGGGCACCTACGGAAACACCGCCACCCATATGAACAACGATGAGGTTCAAATCCTCGTACTTCTTACCAACTTCCTTTGCATAACGCTTTGCAACTGCCTTCTGATTTAATGCATGGAAGATACTTGTTCTAGGAAGCTCCGGATGTCCGGAAAGTCTTGCAACATCCTGTAACTCGTCAACAACAACCGGGTCTACGATATAAGCAGGGATTCCAAGCTCATCAGCGAAATCCTTTGCCAGGATACCACCGAGGTTTGATGCATGCTCACCACGCTTTGCCTCTACTAAGTCCTTTACCAGCTCATCGGTAACTGTGTATGTACCACCCGGAATTGGCTTAAGCAGACCACCACGGCCTACAACAACATCCAGTGTCTTAATATCGAAATTATTCTCAGCTAAAACCTTAGCGATGACATCCTTACGGAAATCCTTCTGTGCAACGATCGAATCGTACTGTGCAATCTCCTCAGTCGAATGACGCAGTGTCTCCTCGAACAACAATGTCTCATCTTCAAATACACCAATCTTTGTAGATGTAGAACCTGGATTGATGATCAATGACTTATAACTCATTTTATTATCCTCCTGCTTATTTATGCTTATAATTTATTTGTTTTTCTTTAAGTTTTCAGCAACGATTGCTGCAAGGGCAATGGAATTTACCTTTGTCTCAAATGTATCGGAACGGGATGTCAGGATAACCGGTGCCTTTGTACCTGTTAAGATACAGCCATTCTTAACCTTTGCTGTGTGAACCAGTGTCTTGTATGTGATATTACCTGCGTGAATGTCCGGGAACAGTAAGATATCTGCATCACCGACAATCTTACGGTTCGTTGCTCCCTTATGCTTTGCAGCTTCCGGATCAATTGCAAGGTCCATGGAAAGCGGTCCGTCCACGATACAGCCTGTAATCTTACCCTCTTCATTCATCTTTGTAAGCTCAGCTGCGTCTACTGTAACAGGCATCTTCGGATTTACTACCTCTACCGCTGCAAGCGGAGCTACCTTTGGACACTCGATACCACATGCATGTGCAACTGCAACTGTGTTGCTGATAATATCCACCTTGTCCTCCAATGTTGGGTATGGAATAAATGCAACATCAGTCAGGAAGAACATCTTCTCGAAGCCTTCAATCTCAAACAGACATACATGTGACAAAGCCTTACCGGTTCTAAGTCCCACTTCCTTATTGAGTACACTCTTCAGGAATCCCTTTGTGTCAATGAGACCCTTCATGTACATATCTGCCTCTCCATCATGTACAAGCTTGACTGCTGTCAGGGCTGCTTCTGTCGGATCCTTCACGTCAATAATCTCAAAACCCTCTAAACTCATATCCATGCTTGCAGCGATTTCCTTAATCTTATCAGCATCTCCGACCAGAATCGCATCCGCGATATCTTTATCCTTTGCTGCCTTTACTGCTTCAAGGACTGCATCATCCTGTGCAACAGCTACGGCAAGCTTCTTCTTGCTGCATGATTTAATCTGCTCAAGTAATCCTTCAAAATTCTTCATTGTTCTGTTCTCTTCCTTTCCTCTTCCATCCTCTTTTTATGAGTCTTTGTTGTTCTTTACGTCCAAGATTGCTGAAACGGTGCATAAAGCAATTGCTATAAATCCCATAGCATGATCAATATGCTTATTTATCTGCTTTCTTCGTTTTTCCTTAAGCTTCCGCTCTTTGCGCGACATACGCTTTGCAGGTTCTCTGTAAAGTGATTTCGCAGACTTTGCCTTCTTCGGTTTTTTCGGAGTCTTCAGTCTTGACATCTGTTTCACCTTCTTTGACGAATTTATAATGTGTTTTCCGCATTATTCCGGCTTGTGTGAACACAGCCTATATAATGCTTATTATACCATTTTAAGCGGACTTTCGCAACATCTGTTCCGGCGGCTTCGCGAAATAAGCCACCGTCAGCAAAATCGTCATGCAGACCCAGCTGATCGGTTCCGTAAGTGCCACACCGAAATAAGCAAGCCGCGGCACTAGAATCGTTGCAGAAAGTACCTTGATTGTCATCTCAACAACGCTCGAGCACACCGGTATTACCTTCCGCCCCATCCCCTGCAGACTGCACCGCAGAATAAATAGCGGTCCGAGCACATAGAAAAACACAATACTGATCCGGGAATACATCACCGCAGAATCTACAATTGTCGGATTATCGGTAGACGCAAGCCATGTAAATACCGGTCTGCCAAATGCAAAGCAGATAATTACAAGTACCGTTGTTATTCCCGTTGCTATAACAACGGCATGACGAATCCCTCTGCGAATACGTGCCGGTTCCCCGGCTCCCATATTCTGACTTACAAAGGTTGTCATTGCATTTCCCAGACAATAAAGTGATACCGTAAATATATCGAACACTTTTCTTGCCGCTGTATGCGCCGCAACGATTGCCGTTCCCAATCCATTGATTGCGCCTTGCAGCACAATCGTTCCGAAATTCACAACAAGCGACATAAATCCCATTGCAAGCCCCGTCGTAAGAAGCTCACTGTACTGTCCTTCCACCGGTTTCCACTCGTCCTTCTCCGGTATAATATCCCGGAACTTAAGCAGGATATAACCAAGACAAAGCACTGCCGAAAGTGCCTGCGAGATGATTGTCGCCCAGGCAGCACCCTGAATCCCCATATGAAATCCATTCACAAACAGCAGATCCAGTCCAATATTCACGAACACGGAAATAATCAGACAATAAAGCGGCGTCCGGCTGTCGCCAACCGCGCGCAGTACATTTGCACACATGTTATAAACAGACACAAATATAATGCCATATAAAATGATTCGCACATACGCAAGTGCCGGGCTCATAATATCTTCCGGTGTTGCCAGAAGTTTCAGAATCGCAGGAATCAAAAGCAAGATTAACACGGTAAGCACAACTGCCCCTGCCAGCGTCAGCAACACAGTACCTGCCACCATGCGGCGCATCCGCTTATAATCCTTTCCTCCAAAACTGTTCGCAATCGGAATCGCAAATCCAAGTGTCAGGGAATTCAAAAATCCGATTAAAGTGTTCGATACAACACTTGTGGCACCGACAGCCGCAAACGCTTCGGTGCCAACAAATGTACTTACAATCTTACTGTCCGCAATATTATATAATTGTTGAAATATGCTGCCGAATATCATCGGGATGGCAAATAAAATTATCACCTTTGCCGGGTAGCCTTTTGTCAAATCTTTCATCCTGTTTCTTCATTCCTTACAATACAAATATTCTCTGGTATAAACACAACACCCCATTCTGCACAAGAAGTACGAATGGGGGTTGTATATATGTAGCATTAATTACTCTACCGTTACAGACTTCGCCAGATTTCTCGGTTTATCCACATCCAGTCCCTTTGCCTCGGATGTATAATATGCAACTAACTGCAATACAACCGCTGTTGCAAAGGATGTAAACTCACTATCCATCTTCGGAAGGCGGATATGCTGGTCACAGATACTTGGATCATTCACTTCCTCATCCATGCTGACAAGCACAACATACGCACCTCTTGCCTTTACCTCACGGATATTCGAGATGACCTTCGCATAGACATCCTCCTGGGTCGCCAGCGCGATAACCGGAACATTCTCAGAGATTAATGCGATTGTTCCATGCTTGAGCTCTCCTGCCGCATATGCTTCGGCGTGCACATAAGAAATCTCCTTTAACTTCAATGCCGCCTCTAAGCTCATCGTGTAGTCCAAACCTCTTCCGATATAGAACGTATCGGTTGCAAACTTGATATGATCTGCCACGCGCTTGATATCATCCGCGCATTTCAGAGTTTCCTCAACAATATTTGATGCATTTGTAAGCTTTGTCATAAAGCGTTTTGCATCATGCTCTGTGATAAGTCCCTTCACCAATCCGATCCGGCATGCGATCAGATACATCGCTGCGACCTGTACCGTATATGCCTTCGTCGATGCAACCGCAATCTCCGGACCTGCATGTGTATATAATACATAATCGCTTTCTCTTGCGATTGTGCTTCCCTTCACATTGACGATAGAAAGCACCTTGGAACCGCGATTTTTCGCAAGCTTCAATGCCTCTAACGTATCAATCGTCTCGCCCGACTGGGAAAGCACGATTGTCAAAGTCTCCTCATCGATAATCGGATCTTTATACCGGAACTCGGAAGCACAATCTACATGCACCGGAATCCGAAGCTTCTTCTCGATCAGATGCTTTCCAACCATACCTGCATGCATCGCTGTACCACATGCCACAATAGAAATACGCTTGCAATCCTTAAATATTGCATCGTCAATTCCATCCTCTGTGAAATCCGGAAGTTCCTGATTGATACGTGGTGCAATCGTATTGCGGATTGCATCCGGCTGCTCATAGATTTCCTTGAGCATAAAGAATGGGTAACCACCCTTCTGTGCACTTGTGATATCCCAGTTTACAGTCAACATCTGTGGGGTTACTTTGTTTCCCTTCAGATCCTGAATATCAATACCGTCCTTTTTGAGTGTCAGAATGTGATACTCCGGTACTACGAAATACTCCTTTGAGAACTCGATTAATGCGGTCAGATCGGAAGCGATAACCGAACCTCTCTCACAGGACGTTGCAACCATCGGGCTGACGTTCCGGATCGCGTAGATTGTATCCGGGATATCCTGGAACATAATACAAAGTGCAAATGCACCGGAAAGTACCTTCACTGTCTTCTTGATTGCCTTGACCGGATCACCCTCATAAAACTTGTTCAAAAGCGCCGCAACGACCTCAGAATCTGTCTCTGATACAAGCTGGTCAGCCAGTCCGTACTCTGTCACAATCTGACGGTAATTCTCGATGATACCATTGTGAATCAGTACGACCTTTCCGACACGGTGTGGGTGTGCATTCACGTCCGTTACCCCACCATGGGTTGCCCATCTTGTATGACCGATTCCACAGGTAGCAGGCATTTTCTCTGCCTCGCAGAGCTTCCGTAACTCCTCTACCTTACCGGTACGCTTGCGCACCTGAATCTGATCGTTCGACAAAAGTGCTAATCCTGCGCTGTCATATCCGCGGTACTCCAACCGTTCCAAGCCGCCGATGATAATATCCTTCGCTGGTTCATTCCCCGTAAAACCAATAATTCCACACATAATATCTACCTCTATTCTATTTTTAATTTTCTATGATTCCATTACTGATTACAGAACTTTGTTTTGCAGTTACCCGCATATTTTTTTCTGTATACGCACTCAGCTTGTGCGGAAACGCATCCGCCGAATCTTTCGATCACGTTTCTCCTCGTCATCCTGAGTTTTTTCCGTCCCCTCAGGACCAGGCGCTAAGGTTCTTACCTTTCGAGTTCTGTGTCCTCCCATCTCACACAGTTGCCTTATTCTATCATACCAATATTTAAAATGCAAACGAAAAGAAAGGGCAGATGCACCTGAACATCTACCCTTTCTTATCTGCGTGCTTCTTACTTAGAAGCTTCCTTGAGCAGGCTTGCGCGTGCGGCTGCCGGCTCCTTTACCTGATGGCTGTGCCATGCAGATGCGCTATTTACAGTCTTCTTTGCAGTGTTGTAACCGATCTTTGCTACAAGTTCCTCAATCTTCTTCATACCTTGTACCTACCTTTCTTTTTCCTATCATTGCCAACACTGCTACAAAGGTTACAGTTCCAATATACACAGTGCCAACAATCACACATGATCTCCAAAGAAATGCCAGCAAAGAGCCAATCCCTAAAACGAGAAATCCGTTTCGTTTGTTCCGCTTTTTCTGCACTGCGGTCAGTGGCTTATTGGCATGTGCAACCGGACCGAGTATCGCAAATACACACAGATCTGCGGCGAGCACAATCCAAAGCACGAGTGGTACTTCCGCATATGCTTCCATGTACCGTGAAAGTATCATGACCGCACCCCAGCCACCATAGCTGACGAGCATGCAGACCGGCGACGTCTCCGCATGATACCCACCGAATGCACTGCGAATCAGGTAAAATGTTCCCAAAAAAAGAGCGGTCTGTAACAGGTTCTTCGTGACTATCCCAAGCAGAATAAATCCGATTACCTGACACATCTGTTCAAGAAACACTGCGTATCCATATACATAGATATCGTAGTCCTCTTTCTGAATCACATCTCTTCGTAGCAGATGATCTGTGATTGCATATGCAAGACGTTCCATGGACTTCCTCCTCACTTCATTTCCTGCTACTACAATACCTGATTTTTGACATTTTACAACCTGTCTGGCAAAGTTGGTTGTTTTTTGAGCATACTTTTTACTTTTTCGACGTTATACGACAATGTTCGAGATGAAGAACCCGTTTCGTTCTTCCTCATAGAAAGAACCTTCCATATCCCGGATCAGCTTCTTTACACTCTTTCTTCCAAGTCCGTGCAGACTTGCATCTGCCTTCCGCGTGCGAAGCTCCGGGTTGTTCTCCATAACCGACTGACTGATCCGGTTCCGGACAGTTACCAACAGCAAGCCCGCACTCTCGTAGATCTGCAGCTCAATCAGTTTGTCTTCCTCCAGCTCCTCTGCTTCAATCGCATTTTCCAACAGATTCAGCAGTGCAATCGCAAACTCCATCTGTCCTTCCGGCAAATGTGCACTGATTTCTGTCCGAAACGTGATCTGTTTCTGCCGGCAGATTCCATCGCAATGATTGAGCACAGCATCTAAGATTTCATCGCCTGTCATATAGACACCTTCTGGCTGGAGCTTCGTGTTTAAGACGTCCTCCACATATTTCTGTGCTTCTTCCACATTTCCATTCGCAAGCATTTCCTGAAAGAGCGTGAAATAATGGCGCAGGTCATGCCGAAGCATCCGGTTCTTCTCCTGCAGACGCATCATGCGCTCCATTCCCTCTTTCTGCTCTTCCTGCGACATACGGAGAAGCTGATTTTCCATCAGCAGCTTCTGGCTTTTATTTAATTGATAGGTTGCCACATAAACAAACACATTGATCGCCAGAATTCCGACCATCGCGATACCGATCGCAATCTTTCCCTTTTTGTCAAGATACGGGTAATCCAGCATAATATCTAAGATAATACCGATCAAAATACTGATCACGAACACGACAGCATTCATGACCGGCATCGCGGATTTCATCTTCGTTTTCTTCAGGATCACCATGACCAGAAGCGTGCACAGGATCAGATTCAGCTTCGAACCCATGATGTAATGCAGCCGCTGTATCGCATCCATCTCCCATTCCATGCCATTTGTCCCGCGCACGACATACCCGTAAACTGACGCAAAGATCAGTCCACATACCATAAGCAGGATATTCCAGATTGCGACATAGATGATCTTCTCTGAGATTTTTCCATTCGTGCATACAAAACCAAAGAATATGGTAAGTAAAATATAGACAATATTATTCTCCGGACTATCCGGAAATACTTTCTGCAACACAACATTTGCCACAGGGACGATCAACGCCAGAACGACAAACAACCAGTTCGGCATGCTCTTCTTTTTCCCAAGTATCATCGTCAGAAACACGATACCTAATATAGCATCTAATGTATTTGCAAATATTTCAACGAGATTCTCCATACCTGATCCTCTCCAATAACATCTTATAATTCTTCATCGTCTCTTCCTTATAGCTTCCACTGATCGGCAATACAGTTTCATCTCTCAGAATCAGTTCCTTTTTGCCAATCTGCTTGATGTACCGTATGTTTACCACATACGCGACATGCACGCGTATAAAGCCATATTCCCACAGCTCTTTTACGATCTTTGCCATGCTCCCCTTCGAGACGATCGCTTCATCCTCCGTATGATAGATGATCTGATGTTTGGCTGCCTCTATGTACATAATCTCTTCCACCGAAGCATCCATCACTTCATTCTTTGCTTTTTCGATCAAAACGTGTCCATCCGTCATCCGCTGTTTTGACAGATTCATCAATGCCGTATCAATCTTCCACGGTTCCGCCTTCTGAATAAACCGAAATGGTTTGTATTTGAGCATATCATAAACCATCTCGCCCCGGTTCGTAAAAAATATAATCTGGATTGACGGATACTTTTCCGTCAGTGCACTGGCAATCGCATCACCCGATATATGTGGCATGTCGATATCCAGAAATGCGACATCCATCTCATGTTTTTCCGCCATTGCCATTATCTCCGCCGAAGATTTTGGATTCCACAGCGTATAAATACTCACATCGATCTGCTGATCTTTGCCAAACTGCTCCACATGCAGTCGGACCATCTGCAGGTCGCGTCTTTCATCATCACATATCAATACATTCATATCGTTTCTCCTGTCTCATCATTCATCCCCCTGTTTTCTAAATGCCCCGGATATGCAGCCCTGCTGCCTGATATGCGCAAAGCTTCTCCACGGTCTCTGCCGTAATGATCTCCCCGGTATTCACGATGTAACTTCCGGGCGGATATACATAGATTGGTGCTCTTGCCAGCGTTCCCGCCAGTTTTTGCAATTCCTCCTGCCCGGCACATCGCTCCTTCTCATGATCCCCTTCTTTCGTCAGAGCGACATCGCACATCTGCAGTGTCCGGTATAACTGTTCAAAATCTTCCTGCCCGTCCCGCACCGTCGAGATCAGTACCACATGTTTTCTGCCTGCCATCTCACAGACGACATCCCCCTTATCCGCAAGCATCGCAAGCAGCTCCGGTCCCGGCACAGCTGCAGAATATACAAGCCGTGTCTCGTCATATCCATATGCACCTGCTGCACATACGGCTTCTTTCTCTATCATTGTGATCTGCGGAAGCTTCGCACAATTCTCCCGGAATTCCCGCAGATTGTTTTCATATTCCGTAAAATCATGGTCTGCCATATAGCAGATTGCCGCTTCCATATTCATCATGAAAATATACGACGGCGAAGAACTTAAGAATATCTCCAATGCCTGCTCCACCGGTTTCACCAGTTCTTCTGTACAGACATGAATCACCGCTGTCTGCGTCATCGCTGGAAGTGTCTTGTGCAGACTCTGTACAACGACATCGGCACCCATGCGGATCGCAGAATATTCCGGTTTTAAAAATGGCAGATGTGCCCCATGTGCTTCGTCCACGATCACCCGAACATGATGTGCATGTGCCACACGTGCAATCTGCGCAATGTCGGATATGACGCCCTCGTATGTCGGCGATGTCACTACAACCGCCGCGATCTCCGGATGAGACTCACACAGCCTTTCAACATCATCGGCATCGACATACCCATCAATAAATGATGTAAATGCAAAGGCATCTTCTGCCTCTTTCTTCCATGTCGGCTCCACATAAATCGTCTGTCGCTGCAGCATCGCCGCCGCATTGTAGACCGATTTGTGGCAGTTTTTTGCAATCAGGATCGCATCGCCCGGCTTCGTGCATGCCGCGATTGCCGTAAAAATCCCTCCCGTCGCACCATTTACCACGTAATACGTGCCACAGGTCTGGTAGATTTCCTTCAGCATGGCAAGTGAATCCCCGATAAATCCCTCCGGCAGATACAGATCATCTGTCCCCGGCACCTCCGTCACATCCCATGCGAGAAATGCGTCCTGAAAATCTCCATAGCAGGCTTTCCGCTTATGCCCCGGCATATGCCATACCGCATGCGCATCACTCAGATATTCACTTAGCCCATCCTTGATCCATTGTTTATGCATGTTATTCCAGCGTCTCTGACTGCACATCTGCAAGCGTGAGCTTCGTCAGATCTTCCTCTTTAAAATTATTCTCCGCGATCAGGCGGTTAGCCTGATTGTGAATCACGCGATCCAGATAATTACGCACCGAACGCGCATTACCGAAATTCTCCGGCGGACATGCAAGTATCCTTGTAAATGTATCCTGCACATACTGCACCGCGTCGTCCGTCAATGTATAATCGAGTGATTTTGCCCGGTTGGTCATGATCTCCAACAGCTCTTCCGCATCATAATTCGGAAATTCAATTGTCCGGTTGAAACGGGAACGAAGTCCCGGATTTGCATCCAGGAAATCCTGCATCTCATCATGATATCCTGCCGCAATGACGATCAGATCTTCCCGGTTATCTTCCATCGCTTTATTCAGGATGTCGATTGCCTCCTGTCCGAAATCACCCTGCTGTCCATTTGCAAGGGCATACGCCTCATCAATAAATAAGATGCCACCCTTGGCTTTCTCGATTACTTCCGTAACCTTCTCACTCGTCTGTCCCATATATCCAGCGACCAGACCAGACCGGTCTACCTCCACCAGATGTCCTTTGGAAAGCACGCCCAGCCCATGATAGATCTTCGCAAGGATTCTTGCCACGGTCGTCTTACCAGTTCCGGGATTGCCAAGGAACACCATGTGATTTGTAACCGGCGGCGTCTGCAATCCATTCTCCTGACGGATCTTACAGATCTTCAACAGATTGATCATATTGTTGATCTCCGTCTTCACGCTCTGCATGCCGGTCAGCTCGTTCAACTGCTTAAGTAATGCCTGTATATCCATCTCCGTATTAAATTCTTTTTTACGCTCTTTCTGATCCGGCAGCGTCTGTGCATCCGGTTGTTCCACCCGCATACGGAATGGCTTTCCAGTTTCTTCTGTATCTGCTACCCGTACATACTCCGGTGTGTCCATATCTCTCCGGCTGTCTGTATCACTTACTGCCGGCGAATCTTCCTCCTTACGCTCCGGTGTAGAGATCTTCGTCCGCCGCATCTCAAGCGTATCGGACCAATACGAATAATCCGGCTTATCCTCCTGCTTAACCTTGCTTCCGGGCTTAAATGCGATCGTCGGCTTGTAATCCTCCATATCCCCACGTACACGATTGATTTCCTCTGTGATCAATTCAATATACGAGGACAATGCCTGAACCTCTGATGACGCAACCTCCTCGTTGCATGCAATCAGATCATTTCCAATATAATTAAAGGTTGTAACATACAACTGTAACAGATCATAATAACCGTCTGATATCTCCCCGGTTTCTGCTCCGATATTTGAGCGCACAAACGAATTTAACGACCGTGGCGCATGATCCCGGATGCTCTCACTCCGAAGTCCCCAACGGTCTGCATAATCACGGATCATCTTCTCATCAAACTGTGTTCCGAATAACAGATTGATGTATTTGATTTCTTCTTTGTTGACGGAACCATCCGAATATGCGAGATATATCAGGAAATGCAGCATATCTGTACGGAAGGTATGTGCCAGATCCATCCGTCCATCTGTCCGTACATAATCCGCACGCCCGATACTCTGTGCCCGACGCATACATAGATCAAACATGCGTCGACTATTATCTTTCACTTTTACGGTATGAAAACTCCACATTTCTATATCCTTACCCTCTCTGTCAATTTCGCCATACTTATCTATATTATACGCACAGATTCTTTTCTCTGCAAGAAAAAAGAGGCTGCCAAGCAACCTCTTTTCGTAACCACCTTGGATGATATTCCCTTATGTAACACCCTCTCTTTTGTCACATAAGGAAATACCACTGCTACACGTAACAAGACCTTCACATAACTTCGAGCTCTGATGCTCACGTGTATATTACAACATCACACTCCGTATCCCTTCCCCCTGTACGAAGCTATGACGCTGATATGCAAAAATCAAGCAACAACCCAACTTGTTGCTACATGTATTAGTGTAGCACTTTTAAATATTTTTTCAACGGCAGAATAGACAAATTTTATCTCTGTTTTTAGTCATAATGACAGTTTTTTCGTCTAATTTCTTTATTTCCGTTTATTTTCATTCAGTTTCAATCACATTTTTATTGTGAGATTTATTAATTTCTCACGCAAAACGTGATAAATTTTTGACAACGGCAATCCAACCACGTTCAGGTAATCGCCTTCGATGCCCTGGATATACTTCGCGGCTCCGCTCTGGATACCATAGGCACCTGCCTTGTCCATACAGTCACCCGTAGCGACATAGTTGTCAATTTCTTTCTCCGTCATCGGATAAAATGTCACCTTCGTATGACAGTGGAAGGTATTTCCATGTATCTCTTCCTGCGTATCGGAATCTGTCCACAGAATACACACACCGGTGAATACATCATGCGTCCGCCCGGACAATCGTGCGAGCATCTGCTTCGCCTCATCCTCTGTCTTTGGTTTTCCAAGCACACATCCATCGACAGCAACGACAGTATCCGCACCGATCACCGTGATTTCTTCCACGGAATCTGCTGCCTGATTATCTGTCGTTGATTTTTCCATATTCTTACTGCAGTTTCTGCGGTACACATCTTCCGCTTTCACACGCGCCAGTTTTTCAACCAGCTCCTGCGGTGTCAGATTCTCCAACTCTTCCGGTGGAATCTGTTCCTCTGCCGAAGATACGCATACTTTATATTCATATCCACCCAGCGACAGAATCTCCTGTCTGCGTGGAGACTGTGATGCTAAAATGATGTTCTCCATTTGTTCTCCCCTTTAAATTTCATTATCAACAAGGCGTGCAGCAATTACAGAGCAAATTTAACAGGCACATATCCATGCACCAGTTATCGGAACGCACATCCGGCATTCCATATCCCATGCCCCGCTGCACATACCAGTTGCTGCCACCCTGCATACGCTGCTTCATCTGTTTGTATTCCATGTTGTTCGGTTCCATCGCGATTGCACGATCGATATGTTCCATCGCTGTTGCCTGATTCCCGGCACCTAAGTTCGCAGCCGCACTCAGATAATACCATCTGCCCGTCCGGTCGTCTATATCCTCCAGCGTGCGAAGTGCCTCTGTAAACATCCGGTTCATAATAAAATTCTGTGCCGCGGCCAGATGGGACTCATCCTGACTCATGCCACCGCCTTCATTTCTGGCACGACGGAATGCATCTGAACCAAATCCGCCAAATCCATCAAACCCGCCATAGCTGCTGCCACCATACGATGAACCTGTATTTCCATCCATAATGCTCTTATATGCCGCCTGCACTTCCTTGAACTTCTCTTCTGCCTGTGCTGCGTTTGGGTTGTTGATATTGGCATCCGGGTGGTATTTCCGGCTTAGATTTCGATATGCTTTTTTCACTTCTTCTTCCGAGGCGCCATGCGGAAGCCCCAGAACTTCATAAGGATCTTTCATGCTAATTCCTTTCTCAATGAGTAATTGTGAAACATATATACATCTGTGGTACAGTTTACACATGAAACATATTCTACGCAGACACGCTCCCGCTCGGTTCATCACGCAATGGTACTAAATTCATGACAAACAAGTTTGCCATTCATTAAGTACCAGCGTGCTTCAACGGTCTGCTTAAGAATTATGTTTCATGTGCAAACTCTATCCACTTCTATGAAATGTTTCACAAATTACTTATTTCCTGTGTCATTTTGTTTCGTCATAAACCTTACCCAGATTCCGGAATAGATAATGTTGCGGAGGATGGCTGTCTCCTCGACGATTGGCAGACACTCATAGATTTTTGCCATATCGGTGGCGATCATCATGAGGATTTCCTTCACGTAACTGTCGAACTGCTCTTTTGACAGCTCATGGTATAACTCCTTTAATGGATTGAACCGGTTCTTTTCGATATCCTCCTGTACGTCATCGTATGCGTCAAGAATATAGATGAATTTGCCGAGCTGGTAACCGAGTCTCCGCAGCTCCTCTGACCAGTCAATCCCGCGTGTCGACTTATATGCAAGGATCTCTGCCATGATATCACCAAAGGTTCCGGCAAGCAAATCCAGATTCGTCACATTTTTTCTCTCACAGGCAGATAATGTCCGCAGAGATTCCCGGATCTTCGCCAGCTTCTCCGGATAGACCTGACCGATCTTGCGCACACGCTTCCGTATAAAACTGCTGTAACAAAGTCTGGTAAATTTCCGGTCATCCGCCCAATCATCGAGACATTTGTAGTAGGTTAGAATGAGATTCATATCTGCAATATACTGTATGATCTCATTCTCCAGATATTTTTTCTTTCCAACCGGATGCACCATGCACGCTGCTTCCTTCATCTTCGTATCCGGCTCATATAAAGCGGTCAGAAGAACCGCGGCAAATGTTGAATCATACGTAAGTGACATCTGTCCCATCGCACCGTCCGTATTCCGGAGTGCATGGCAGACGCCGCAATAATACATGCGATACCGCTCATAATCTTTGACTTTCATTTCCGGCTTGTTCACCGTCACATATCCAAACATCGTTCCACCTCCGAGTTAAACGGCTTTCTTATTTCTATTTTATACATTAGCTGTTCTTTATAAACCGTGCGCTGCACTTCGGACAACGTATCTCGATCTTTCCTTTTCCCTTTGGGATACGAATTTTCTGCTTACACTCCGGGCAACGGTAGATATGATGCGTCTTGCGCATCGTCATATGGCTTTTCTCTTTCCGTCCCCACATGCGTAGTTTATACGTCTTATTTAGGAACCATGTATTTTCATCCCGACGCTTGCCAATATTTCTGGAGAACACACGGAAATATGCAAATGCAAAGGTCACAAATGCAATCGTGCTGAGTATATTGTTTCTTACAAACATATCGATAAAAACCAAGATACACGCCGCCCACATCATACACATGGAAAGCTGATCCGTTCCATTTCTACCGCGCATAAAATCCATCAATTTCTGTCTCATAAACATCCTCCATAACTATATCCAATCCTGATATTCATTATTCTTCTTCAATTTTTCGAATTGTCAAGTATTTTAACACGCGGGCGGGCTCCGTCAATGGCTTTCACAGAGATTTCACAAAATAAAAAAATCCCTGATACATCTTGTATCAAGGATTTAAGAGAGGCGCGAGCCGGATTTGAACCGGCGGTGAAGGTGTTGCAGACCTCTGCCTTACCACTTGGCTATCACGCCATATATCATAAGAAGAACCCGCTTGTGGAAGATCTCTTATGATTAGTAAGTAGCTTTGCTACTTACAATATCAAACTCCCCGAGTAGGGCTCGAACCTACAACAACTCGGTTAACAGCCGAGTGCTCTACCATTGAGCTATCGAGGAATATATCGTTGCATTTAACTAAACGCAAAGTAGATTATATGAAATATTTCCAATCAAGTCAAGACTTATTTTTAATATTTCAACCGTAATCTACAAACGGAGATGGAGGGATTTGAACCCTCGCGCCGCGCGAACGACCTACACCCTTAGCAGGGGCGCCTCTTCAGCCACTTGAGTACATCTCCAATGCCTAAAAAACACATTTTACCAATCGGTGTTATTTAGTTCCGCGTCAACACGCTAAATTAGAATAACAAATATTGTACTAAATGTCAAGAGGTAATTATATACCCTTAGCATAACGCGAATTGTCAATACCAGCGCAACAAGTTTTTTCACGCGATTTTCACAATATTTTATCAAATATGATCCAATCAAATGTTAAAAAGTGGCTTAAATACGTGCTTTACGGCACGCAAATAAACCGGTTATGTCAGAAAACTTCCTGGAAGATAGCCGGAAAAAAATTTATTCAATTGTTAAAGTCAGAGGAAAATTTCTGCCGGAACTCCGATAGCTGCAACTTCAGCCTGGAACAATTCGCCTGATGTACGATAGCCAAGCAGCTTCCGTGGATAGTTATTTATCCAACGTTGAATAGTTTTCACATCATCATGTGTCAGCTGATCAAGATCGGCCCCCTTCGGAGCATGGCGCCTGATCAGACGGTTTGCATTTTCATTAGATCCACGCTCACAGGATGAATATGCATGACAGTAATAGACAGATGTACGATTGCCGGAACGCATCTTAGATTTCTGCATACCTTCGAAGTCCGCAAATTCGACACCATTGTCAACCGTGATTGTATGAAAGACATTTGAAAAATCATTACCAAGCAGATCCTCAAGATCATCCAAGACTGCAACTACAGAAGCAGCTTTTTGATCCGGTAATTTGAAAGTTAATTCATTACGTGTCTTACGTTCGGTAAGAACCAATAAGCAACCTTTAGTCTTTCCACGTATACCTTTAACTGTATCCATTTCCCAATCTCCGAAGTACTCACGAGATAGAATATCAACCGGACGCATTTCTATACTGGTACCTGCAGAGCGGCGCTTCTGGATACGACGAACGCGATTATAAGATCGCTTATGTGCATGTGGCAAGTCTTTATTTGTTAAGTTAAGAAAGAGACCTTTATCAATGTACCTATAAAGCGTAGTAGTTGAAATTGAAACTTTGAAACGTACAGAAAGCTCCGGATTATTCCTGATCAGATGCAAGGCAGCATCCGGACTGTATTTATCTTGTGCAATTTTCTCTTCCAGAAATGAAGCAAGTGCATGATCATCTGCAATCTTTAATTCTTTCCCCTTTGATGTAGCCTGAAAATCTGTATAGTCTTGTGCAAGAGTACTGCTATAAGCTTTCCGAGTAGTATAATTGGTATTCAGATGTTCATACATACCTTTGCGCAATTCCCGGCAGATTGTAGACCGATGTACACCCAATAGATCTGCAATATCCGTCTGAGCATATCCCGCATTGTAATATGCTTCAATTACAAGTCTGTCATAGTTCGTTAATCGTCTGTATTTCGTCATATTCTATCACACCCCCATATTCTTACTATAAAAGGCAGAAAACAGAAAATCAAGGCAAATTTCGAGCTTAACGGCATAATATACAAAGACCGCCCGGATAACATACTCAATCATGCTACACCGGGCGGAGATCTGCCCCAACACTAAAACAGAATAAACGTTATACAGGCAGAAAATCCCCACTTGCAAGCAAGTAGGGATTGATATTAAATATGATCATTTAAGTATTTGCTAACACGAGCATACAGCATGTCCAGATCTGTTATCAGATCATTTACCTGGTCAATCTTCTCCGATATCCGATTAATTGCAACCAGGTTGGCAACCAAAGCCACGACCAAGCACGCGCTAAGTATCATTATCATCATTACACCAGCTTTCCGGCACTTCAAGCCTCATCTTTTCAAACGAAATATCTGTAAAACCAATCTCACTAGATTGTTTGCTAGTCTCAACAAGTTGTTTAATAATCGTATCACTGTACACCTCCAAATTATCAGCTGCTATATTCTCTACAACTTCCAACACATGTAATATAGCAGCCTTATCATACTTAAACATGTCAGCTTCACTAAATACATACGGCTTTATTTTTTCCTGTTTAACTCTACCAAGTTGCCGGAACCAATACGCACGATCTGTATTATCACAGCGCCTGAGCAATTCAACAAGAACCTTATCCGTTTTATTTAGATCAAAGTCAAAATCTATCGAAGTCTGATACTGTTCCAGATGGATGTCTGGCAATGCAGGTTGCAAACTGTCACACGTTACCTCTACACGCGTAAGCTCATAATCAAGATCACTTTCAGCAGTCTTATCATAGACTTTTGTAAATCCATTTGAATTATGTTTACCAAGGTATTCAGTCAATGCGCTATCCTCAATTCTTGTATAAGATCGTTTGCCTGACTTCAAAAGTCTAACATAGTGCCGATCAACAGGAATATCAATAGCAAGATCATACCGAACAAGTTCAAATATAGATTTCTGTGACATCCGCACTGAATATTTATTAAATACACGAAACAAATAATCAACAACATCCATATCGACTTTGTTCGGGTTAAACTCGATAAAATTTGAATGATAACCAAGCGAATCTTTACGATTCAGGAAGAATCCAATTTTAATAACCGAATCAGTATCATCTGTTTTTTTAATAAATACAAACATATTTCTGTAGCTGTTTTGCTTAGTAGAATCAAATTTATTAACTTTATACCCATAATGAAAAGATACATGATACATAAAATCTAACGAAATAGATTTCAAAGATGTATCAAAAGCAAATTTTAATCTAATCATGTCACAGCTATATATTACATTGTCGGAATTATATGGTTCAAAATATGTCAAGATTTTGATAATATCACACCCTTTATGTTTTTACAGGTTAATGTCGAAATCGACAAGAAAAACGAGTATTACTCTATACGTTTTTCTGCATGGATTTGATAAGCAAGGTAAAGAATCTAATATAGTAGTTTTATCATATTTTTTACCTTTTACTTTCTTTCTGCCTGCCGGGATGTTGCCATGTGTCGCGCAGCTGTCAACCACCTATTTCCGCTGCTCCGCAACGCGGAAATAGGAAGTATGACAGCGTACGCATCCACACGGCTTAGGGCAGTTACGGCAGAAAGAGAGCGTATGTTATACGCTGCATCATTATTTCTGACGTTTACGGTACTTCTTACGTAGTCGAGCCTGCTTAATGTCAGAGCGCCCATCTTCAACATTCAGCTCATTAAACGACAGAAGGCGCCCTTCTTCCATTTCCCTGGTTAAACGGCCAACCATCTCAACAGTAGAATACTGCTTGTACATCCGATCAGTAACAAACTTGTATTTAACCCCCAACGGCTGAATCATATTTAGGTTGGAGCAGTTCTCGATATCTTCACCCCGAAAAAAAGTATGCTTTAATATACGCCATGTCTTCTTGCAATAAACAACTGTTTGAGTATAACGACGGACATTAATATCAGTACCAACCAACATTGGAAGAGTGCCATATATAGACATACGACGATGCCTACTTTGAACTATATTCTGGAACACATCAGGATTGAAGTTTTTAAAATCCCTGTTGTTCCAGACAGTTCCAAGCTCATCAATCAGGAAGATCACAACTTCACTGGGTGCAACTTCATAGTGTATGAATTGTTGCTCAGAAGTAAAAGGTATGTACGGTACGCCAAAAAGCCGGAGGTTACTAATGATAGTAACCTTCTGCTTCAGGAAGACACCCATATCATCATTGTAAACTTCAAGACCATTGTAACGGCGATAGATATCTATCACGTCAGAGGTACAAGAAAGAGACTTACCGGATCCAAAATATCCGTTGTAAACCTTGATAAATCCATACGCTGGACATTCATTATAGCGTTTATGCACAATATAGTCTTTCAGATCCGGGATACTGTAGCCAACAATTTTATGCAAATTGCACAAACAGAACCGGACAAGCGGAGACACTATTACAACGATTATAAAAGCAACAAACAACAGCTTACTCACCCGATCACCACCTTGTCATAGGAAAAAAGTGCAATGGCAGCCACGACAGCAATAGCTATAAGAGCTGCATCCAGTGCGGGCAGCTTCTCCAGCTTCTTCTTCGGTAAAATAAAATTGTACCGGATCACAACCAGCACGATCAAAGCAATCACTATTACATGTAATATAGTCAACATCATATAAACACCTCCTACTTAGCAGCTTTCGTAATATTTGCGATAATAGAAACAATATAAGCAAATGTTTCCATGCAGAACACGAAGGACAAAAACTTGCAAAAACACATCAACAGATTACCATTCGAGTAAAACCATGTAGCTAATTCTTCAAATCCCATTCAGTCACCTTCCTTCTGGAGCAGACAATGATCACCTGCATTACAGACACATGTATCACATCCGGCGCAGGATGAAGCATATGCTTGTCCACACGTAAGATCATACAAAGCCGACGCATCAATATGTACATTGTGACCAGAATCCTTAACACGATCAGCAAAGCTTTTGATAAACTCAACATTAGGCGATTTAAAAGAATACTGACCATCGGTCAAGATAAATTCATCGCCGACCTTTGAAAACACATAGTTTCTAACATTCAACTTCTTTTTATCTTTAATCTTCATTATTCATCCAAATCCTTTCTTTTTGATAGTTTACAGTATGCGCTGCGAAGTATCTTCTGGAAGATGTACACGCCGATCAGCGCAAGTATAAAAAGCAGCACTATATAAATATGCCAGAGATAATAGCTTTCAGTCCCGGCAATCATAGCTGCATCAGTCATCGTTGCTATTTCCATCTTTACCACCATCCTTCAAATATTCTTCTTTAAGGTCTTTAATACGCCAGCGAAATCTAAGCACAATCTCAAACCCAAGAGTTAATAATATATAAATACCAAACCCTAACCAGAAATTATCAAAGAAAGCACGTACGCAAGCAACCGCAAACATAACATCAACAGCACAAAGTGTCGCAAATCTCTTCCTGAATTTTTCACAATTATCATTAACAAACATAATCACACCTCCACATTTTTAATAAAACGATCTACCATTTCCGTCTGAACCAGATAATACATTACAAGATCTTCCAATCGACCATACTTAAACAGCAGCTCAACCAGTTCAACATCTGGTAATTCACTTAGCGCATCCATTACATCTTCAATATCAAAAACAATTCATATCACACCTCCAACTTGACTATTTACACTTTTCCCCATATAATCGAACCTAACGAAAGGGGGAATTTTAATGTTACAAATATTACTTACTGGAACAAAACAACCATCCGGATTATTTTGGGTAATATACATACTGATACTTTTTGCAGTAACAATAGTTCCAATAATCATCCACATTAAAAAGAAGAAGAATAAAAAGAACTACATTCAACTCTTAGAAGAACAAAATAGGTTACTTCGTGAGCAGCTTAACAGGGACAAATAAGTCCCTGTTATTTTTTAGGTCAGGGCTCGAACATTTCAACATCATTTAGTCTAATCTGTTATAGTAATTGCCTATCTGACGTTACTTCCTGACCGAATACATCAATCATCTACATCCAAGAGCTGCCGGATCACAAATACTACTATAGACGCAAGAACCGACCATACAAGAATTTCCCAAAAAGAGATATTATATTTTCCCAAGTGCCAAGTAGTCTGCATAAACTCAAAAATGGCAACAATCGCAGTAATAAAACCATCCATACAATCACCTCTTAACTATCATTCTCAATATTGCAATACCAACCACAGAAGACATACCAAGCATTATCAACCTTGTAAATGAAGCTGGAAGATATCCAAACAAATCAGACATCATAGCAACGAGTCCATCGCCTTTTTCGCCGGTATCCGTATCATCTATTAAACCATATCCATCTTTAATAGATTCCCGGAGAGAATCAAAGCTTAAATCATCATCCTCAATCGTCACATCTCCAACACCACTACCAGAAGAACTACCGCCACTGTCAGAACCACCAGACACAGATACAAAAATATGATCAGGCATTGTTATATTGTTAATAATAGAACCAGTCTGCCCCGGTACAGGAACAACAGTAAGTGTATTGTCAGCTGAATCTTTTGCACTTATTTCCGTTTTAGAATTATCATCACCATAGTAATAATAGTTATACGTCACATTCCCGGCTGCATCAGTTGACACATCTGTATAATAATGACCCTGATTCTTAAAATCATCATTGTATTTATAATTACCAGAACTATCAGGCGTATATGAACTCATATTATTAGAACCTGAAAGAAAATTCACATTTCCGTTATAACTCACACCATATTTACCATTGGCCACAACATGACAAGTCAAAAAAAGCTTACTATCAGTAATATGTGCAATTGTTACACCACCAAATCCCATAATAGACAACAAATCTAAGTCAAGTACAGCTTCAGAACCAAGAACCTGCCTTTTAGATATACCTGAATCTATTTTTATATCTCCAACAAATGAATGAATAGCTTCAATATTATCCAAATATAACTTAAAGCCAGACGGATACTGCAGTAAATCAATCACATCAGTCCCAGATATCAATTCAGGATACCTGACAGAATCAGCAATCGACGACATTGTCCAATTAAACTCCTCCGCGATATCCAGCTTCAAACTAACAGCATCACGCAACTGTTCCGGAATCGTGTATTTAAACTCCAAATAATAAGCCGAGTATGCGTTACTGTCGTGTACAATCATCTGGAAGTCGTTCAGGTAGATGTTATCTCCGTCATATTCCCTTGCAGCACCATTCCACGCCATAGCTGAAGTATCACCTGTTAGAAAATAATTCTCTGCATCAGCGATAGTATCAAAAACTTTCATCTTTCCAGTTTTAAAAGCAAACTTTCTAGCATTTGATGACGTTACTACACCATTTTGAACACGATAACAATACATATCAACCTTATCACCTTGAGATGTTGATGCCGTAAAATCAACCTTTCCATTATATGAATTCGAAGACAAACTCCATGCATTAGCAGCAGCAAGATTATAATTATACTGATTAGACATATGATAAATCCTGCTTTTAGAAAGAGCTAACGCATACATAGTACCAGATGCATATGCAGCATATGAACCATCAGAAGAATATGTAACAACAAGAACAATTTCATCATCCGATTCAAGCGTATAGTTATAGCCAACATAATTCCTAGAATCCAAGTCAATCGAAGAAAAAAACTCTGTATATTTTGCTTTTCCAAGTTCAGCAGAATCGACTGGTCTATCGGTAGGAATCTCCGGCATAGATATAGCACCTATATTCTTACTAAGATCAGACGTGTTGCCACCCTGGAATGCATGCCAATCCGAATCTTTAACATCACAAAATGACGCTGCATAACTTACTGCAAAATCATATGCAATCACAGCCAAACCAACAAACCACGCAACAAGCGCATATACAAATATTCTAACTTTTCTTTTCATATACCCTCCTAATTTAAAAATGGACACCGGAAACATCCGGCATCCATTTAACCAGTGCAGAAGCTAGCACTTAGAAGTCTTCTTGATCTTACGCACTACGGAACAAGCGAGTGTAACAAGAGAACCGCAAAACAGCGTAAACATCAGCTCATTACCAGTAATCACAGTCATTACACTGTTAGCCGTAGTAATAATGCTGGATGTTGCACCTGAAATCGTTGGAGCTTCTGCTGCAAGCATCATAAAACCTGTACCCATAAGACAATTACCTCCTTATTAGATTTATCCTGATGCACTCACACCTAATGCATATAGATCATTATACTTTCGAGGTCTTCTTAATCTTCCGGACGATTACACACCCAAGAGATACAACACTTCCGCAGAAGAGAGTAAACAAAAGCGTGTTATCAGATATGAAATTAAGTATCTGACTGCCTAATGCCATTAAATAAGTAACAGCAGTAGTCATTGTAAATCTTTCAACCGCTCCGGTTAATATCATAAGAACACCTCCAATCTGTATTATTTCTTTTTATCTCCAACAACCTGGATCAATGTAATTCGATCAATACCGTTATCATCCTCCTTGAAAAGCCGAACGGTACAACCAGGAACCAGATCTCCGTTGATATCGACTTTACCGAGTTCGTCAAGGTCAAGGAATTCAGTCGATACGGTTTGTCCCCATCCTGTTTGTTCGGGAGAGTTAAAAAGCGCAAGCTGTGATGAGTGATCAGCCGAATCAAAATATGTATCATCCAGCAAATTCAGCATCATAAACTTCTTTCCAGACTTCTTTGACTTAATAATATTCATTCCTACAAGTGTTTTTGCCATTATCTATATCCTCCAACTCTTCTTCGTATTGATACCATGACAGTAGATCCCAATAATGAAAATTCCAATCAATATCAAAATCATCCATTACTTCTACCTCCGTATACGGTCCACAAATTTACAATCACACCGATTCCTTTCTAAAGATTTCACACCGACATTTTATTTCCGGAGCGACTGAACCAACGCCGCCCCGGTTCGGTGTGATCAACAAGAAAAAAAATAGTGCAACAAGTTTCCTTGTTACACTAAAAAGGTTTCTTGTTGCACTAGATTATAAATTCAGGATACCCTTAGCATAATAGCATCCTATTTTTTATTATTTTATTCCAATAACTTATTCATAAGAAAAAAGCGTATTCACGCCATCGTCACCTTCCATATAATGAACTGTGATCACATCACCTTCCTCAATCTTGATCAGGCTTTCATTTTCAGCAAAATTCTGTTTGTAGACAGAACGATCTTTCGCTGTAATATACACATATGTCTCATTCTCTACTGTGATGTACCGGATCTGTGTGACTGTAATCTTCTTACTCAATGTATCTTCGCTGACATCGTTTCCACTTGTCGTTATGCTGTTTTCGGCAAGCAGCTTCCGGTAACTTGCAAGTGCTTCCTTCTGTGTCGCGCCGGTTGCCACGATGCTGTATTTTTCCACATTGACAAGTGCATACATCTTCACAAGTCCTGCATTATCTTTGAGTACCATGATATAGGTTGGTACATTTCCGATGTTGATCAGAGATGGGAATGATGACGTGTACCCGAGGTTTTGTACCTGTCCCTCCGCAGAGGACATCGCGGAATGCTCTTCCGCACCTGCGATTGCAAAATATTTACTCTCTGCAGTTCTTGAATTCATCAACACAAATCCGATATTCGACTGGTCGCCATTGACGGATGTCACACCTGTGTATACCCACACATCGCCGTCCATCACCTTGTAACCATAATCGTCGGTCGTCACCTTACAGCCTTTGTTTCCAATCTTGCTGTTAATGAATCCACCTGACAGCATACCATACCAGTTATACCTGTCACATAAGAGATCACCATCATACACGCGATCTACCCAATTTGGAATATCACCCAGATCCATATATTCACAATCCCCGCTGCATGGATCACAGATCACGATTCCCTTTACGTCCTTCGCTCCAAATAGCCCTGCATTCGGCTTTAACACCGGACAGATATAATATGGATTTCCTTCATTATCAAGTTCAAAATAATATCCGTTGAAATCATACGTCGGATAAGAAAGCTGCACATGCCGTTGCAGATTCTTGCCAAAATATGCAGAGGAAGAATACTGAATCGGCTTTTCAAGCTTCACATAATCTGCCTCATTTTTGACCGGATCAACGAGCACGTATCCCGGAATTCCGGCATCTTTATTATTCAGATATTTGATAAATCCCGCATATTCAAGCGGTGCAACCTTCATCGGCACACCATTATAATCAATCGTGCTATATGTCTCGCTCACCTGATACTGGCTGACAACATCAGACAGGGAACCAATCGCACGATCACCGATGATTCTCGCACTGTCCGTATCCATCAGTGCAATGTTATTGATATTCTCACTTTCCGGCACATCGGTTGCAAAATCACCATCCTCAACCTTGATGATTCCTGCATATTTCGATGCACGGAACAATTTGGAAGATACCAGCCCACCAATGATCAATCCTACAATCAACACAAGGATTGCTGTAAATGAAACCATTACCACCTTTGTCGAACCAACGGCTTCTTTGATATTGCCTTTTTTAGTAATGCGTGTACCTTTGAAATCAAAGGAGCAGAATCCGATTGCCGCAAGCGTAAGTATCACCCATGTCCAGAATCCAGAGGTATGTACATTGATTGCCGGTGTCAGGAAATAATAAAACAACACTTCCACAACGAGCAGCAACCCATACAGAAGAATGTTTGATCTGCGTATAGCAAATCCTGGTTTTCCGTTTTTCTGCTGTTTCTTCCTGCGCTCCTTTTCCATATCTACATCATATTCGACTTTAACCTTGTTTTTTGCCATATTAACACCTGCCTTTTTCATTATATTTGTTACATACTGTTAGTCAGAAAGATGGTCAAATGACCATCTTCCTGACCAAGTCTATGAATAATATTTCTGATTTTTACTTTTAGGTTTATCTGGTTCTGTCCTTTTTAACTCTCCTATTTTAAGCATTCTATCCAGATAGTGCCTTCTAAAATAAGATCGTTCCAGATTAAATTCTTTCAGAATTTCACTTGCTGATTTTGGTATTCTGCAAAATTCAATAATTTTGTTTTTCATATCTTGGTCACTATCTTGGTCATTATGACCAAGATAATCGTAATTATCCAATAGTTTCAAATACCTATCACAAGCCTGACACAACACCATAATTCCAGACTCATTAATATCATATTCCGGCAATGGTCCATCATAAAGTGCACAACCTTCTTTAATCTTTTCAAAGCCTCTTCCCCAAGCCTCAATCATTCCGCTTTTAAAAAATACATTTGCTAAATTCGGATTATATGGTTTGGAAGAATGCTTCATAAACAACTTGTCCGTTGTATCCAAATTAGGAGGCATTTCACCATCATTCCAAACATATATCTTATCCTCATAAACACTAATTTGAATAGGATTACAACTGCTATAGTCTTTATGAACAATTGCATTTAAAAGAATCTCTCGAAATGCATCTTTATGAAACATAAACTGTTCAATCCTCTGAATACCTTCATAAGCAATACGTGCTTTCATATATTTCGTGTACACTAAATCTATGGTTTTATCCACTTGCTCAAGCAATGGACCATGCACTTCATCCTGATATTTCAAATCGGAATCCGATTTTCCAAAGAAACCAATTTTAACATAGGCTCCTGTAACCCATTTTTCTGGATCATTATAAAATGCTAACATAGCTGCCCTTATTAAATATCCATTTTCATCTATCAGATGCAAATTATCCATAAGCACTTCATCAGACACATTTACATCTTCCTGAGTCAATCTGCCACGTCTAACCGACTTTTCCTTAAATAACTGTATTGCATCCTGTTTCAAATCTGTTACCGAAAGTTTAGGCAATGGTACTCCATCCCACGTTCTTCCTTGTGTTTTTAACAATGTCCTTTCTAATTCCTTTCCAGTAATCTCACGCATAGTACTACCAGAACGATAATAATATTTTCCTCGAAAACTGATTAATGAGGGATATTTATCAACAATTATTTCCAAATATTCTAAGCCATCTTTATACAATAAATTTACATCCGCAATAATTCCCATTGTATCTGTAATTTTGCTTGGAATCAGTTCTAACAATTCTTTCGCATTATCAATTCCAATAACATTACCATCATCATCCGTTCCGATATATATTGTTCCACCATATGCATTTGCATATCCGCAAATCCACTTCAAATATTCATCACGCCATGCCTGTTTCCATTCTACCGACTGATGTTCTTTTTCTTTCATCTACTACCCCAACTTTCATATTCATATTTTTAATTATGCTCCTTCAGATAATCTGCAACCGCCGTCTCATACAGATTGTGTCCTTCGCTGTCGATCACAACGATAACAGGAAGATTCTCCACGCGCATCTTACGGATTGCCTCGGTTCCAAGGTCATCATAAGCGATTACCTCGGACTCCTTGATGCACTTTGATAAAAGTGCGCCTGCTCCGCCGACAGCTGCCATATACACAGCTTTTTCCTTCACGATTGCATCAATGACTGCCTGACTGCGCTTGCCTTTTCCAATCATGCCCTTCAACCCCTTTGAAAGCAGAAGCGGTGTATATTTATCCATACGGCTGCTCGTGGTAGGTCCTGCGGAACCGATGACCTGTCCCGGCTTCGCCGGTGTTGGTCCGAGATAATAGATTGTATTTCCTGTGATATCCAATGGCAGAATCTTATCCTCATACAGCTTTGCACCGGTATAATCTGCTTCCGGATGTTTCTCCTGCTCCACGCAGATGGCATCATACATCCGCTTGTGTGCAGCATCTCTGGCACTGTAAATCGTGCCGGTCAGATAGATATAATCTCCTGCATGAAGCTCCTTTAATTCCTCTTCGCTAAATGGTACTGCAATATGTCGTTCCATGTTCTAGTCCTCCACTACTATTTTTTATTGTACTTACTTTGTCAACATATATCCCTTCATAAACATCCTGTTTATCTTATCTTGCTTTTCGTCTATTTCGAAGCTGATATACGTTATAATCAGCTTTTCCGTATCACTGACTTGTATTTCATAGACTATGTCTTTTTCGTTTATCTTCTGATTTTCTCTTTTATCCTCCAGATTCTTATAATATGAAATACAGGAAGTAAAATCTACATTCTTATATTCGCTGTCTCCGACTGTAATCGTTTTATTCTCATAGTTTTCGATTGTGCTTTCCTCGTTCCAATGTGCAGTCATCGTATAGATTTTTGCATATCCATCGATGATGATTCCTTTCTCTTCAATTGGATCTGCATAAAAATATACAGATTCCCATTGTTCACTGTCATGCGTATCTCCACCATACATCATACTATGTAATTCATCCTGCTCCGCTTCCGTGAGATTGGTCTTTATGTATCGTCTGCCATACGCATTTCCACGCAAATAATCATACGCTTCCGCAGCCACTTCCTTATCCGAAGTTTGATTCTTTACAAACCTGTTTTTCTGTGACTGATAAGACAGGTAAGATGCATTTCCAAATGGAAGCAGAAGTCCTATTAATAAACATCCCACGAATACAAGGATCAGATTTTCATAATGCCGGTTCCACAGAATATAGATGATCTGAAGCAGTATAAACATGATTGCCGCATATCGCTGCTCCGTCAGTCCATATGCTTTGACACGCACTGACATTGAATAAATCTCAAGCAGGATAAATGGTGCATAGATATATTTCGTAATAGAAATAAGTTTCGCATAACGTGAAGTCTTCTCCTCCACGAACCCGGATGCCATCATCCAGATTGGCATACCTATCGCGAAAAGACTCGCACAGATGCCGAAGATCTCGTTGCTTGGAACTTCCTGCGTCACGAAGATTTTTACCACATAGAGATAGATTACGAACATCGCAATCCACACGCATGGAAGTAACACATACGATACGAATTTCTTCGTAAATGCCGCGTTATCTTCGCTTGTGTCCGAGACAGCAAGCAGGCAGGTTGGAAAATACGCAAGTGCACTCAGCATTAACTGGATATTCAACTCCACTCTGAACGTATCTATATCCACAAGCAATGCATCTATAATTTCAAGAATCAGAATAACCGCAATATTTAACACCAGATAGACACCAACTGCCCGGAGCAATGCGAATATAATCCGTCCGATACAATGTGGCAGATCCAGTTGTTGCTGCCGGAGCAATACATAAATTGCAAGAAGCACGGTACACGCAATGTAAAAATACAAGATACTTTCAAATATCAGATTCGGTATATCCGCTTTCTGTGCTTTAAGAATCTCTGACAAATTCTCAAATACGATTGCAATCACAAACGTTACGCCATAGCCAATCAGCCATTTCCGTTTGTTTTTCTGTGCTTCTTCTGCTGTTTTCTTCCACAGACTCTCAACCAGAAAATTCCCGGCAAGCCAGATAGAACACACAGTCACGATAGATTCTATGTCAAACCCTTTTTTCTGATTTGCTATGATACTCACAACCGCTATGATAAACACACAGAAAATACTCGCAACATAACGTATGTATATCTGCTTGAATTTCGCCATATTCTGGTTGATATAATTTGAAACCTTTCCCAAGTACATATCTCCTTTCTTTCGGGCACGCATGATTCTCGTTTATAACTTACACATGCATCCATCCAATCTCCTGTACATCTTACTCTATCATTTCTTCCATATTATTTATATTTCTACAACACAACTGTCTTGTGACGATTGACATGACAGCACATATTGACTGCAAGCGGCATACCTGCGATATGCGTTGCGTAGGTTTCAATATTGACGGCGAGCGCCGTTGTCTTTCCTCCAAGTCCTCCAGGACCGATACCAGTCTTATTCACAAGCTCCAATATCTCATCTTCAAGCTTCGCAATATGTGCCTTCTCCGAGTGTGAACCTGCCGGTCTCGTGAGTGCTTTCTTCGCAAGCTTTGCCGCAAGCTCAAAATCACCGCCAAGTCCGACACCGACTACCATCGGCGGACAGGCATTTGGTCCGGCATCCTTCACTGCTGCAAGCACAGACTGGCGGATTCCTTCTTCTCCGTCTGCCGGCTTCAGCATATAGACCTTACTCATATTCTCACTTCCAAAGCCCTTCGGTGCAATCGTGATTTCCAGCTGATCTCCCGGTACAATATCATAATGGATGATTGCCGGTGTATTATCTCCGGTATTTTCACGCTGCAACGGATCTTTTACGACAGATTTTCGCAGATATCCTTCCGTATATCCTCTTCTCACACCTTCGTTGATGGCATCTGTGAGATTCATTCCTTCAATGTGCAGATTCTGTCCAACATTCACGAAGAACACTGCCATTCCTGTATCCTGACAGATTGGTGTCTGATCTTCTCCGGCAATCTCCATATTCTCGATCAACTGATTCAAGATCTGCTTGCCGAGCGTGCTGTCTTCCTCTTTTGCCGCCTGACGTATCTTTCCATCCATATCATCTGCCAGATACAGATTAGCCGAGATACACATTTCTTTCACTGCTTCAATGATTTTGTCTGTGTGTAATGTTCGCATGGTTTACTCCTTTACAACTGATGAAATATACTTTTCAACTTCTGATACAAATATTTTCGCATTTTCTAATTGCTTTAAGCTGCCTTCCATAAAACAATACCCTCCTTTTGCACATTCTTATAAAAAGGAAGGATATGTCCCCACTTCTCTAAATTACTTTTTTCGATATCTATAATTGAAAATACCTTATCATACTTCAAATTCATGTCTGCTGACCATCTCATAAATTTATCTCTTGTGTCATCATCCATATTATTTTTTATTACGATTGCTATATCAATATCACTCTCTGGGGTATTTTCATTTCTTGCTACAGATCCATATAAAATAATCGTAAGTATATTATCTGAAAAAATGTCTAACAATCCTGTTATTATTTCATTTTTCATTAAATCCGTCATTCATACCACCCCTTTTTCATAAATATAAATAATTATATCCTAATTTTGTTATGCTCACAACCAGTTATTCTATGCTAATCATAATCATCCGCATAGCGGGTGATTATGATTTCGCACTCTTCGCGAGTTCAACAGGGGCACGATTCCAAAATATAATAAAAAAGCCACTACATAATTTCTCATATAGCAGCTTTTTCCTAATCATCTAAATAATCGTCTTTATCCTTCATAACAATTCCGCTTTTTTGTCTGTGTATATTGTTTGCATATTTTACTCATTATTAACATAACTCTTGATTTGAATTAATGTCTGTTTTAATATTTGTATCTATCATATACAGATATTCCGTTCTTTTTTCAATTCCTTGCCCTGTATTATTTATTGTTTGTGCATAATTTTTTATCATATTAGAAAAATCAAAAAAATATTCTTCTGCTAAATCAACACCAACAGAAACTACATCTGAACTACATACTGGAGTTATGCAAAATATATCCTGGGACATTTCCTTCAATGTTTCACTAATATTCATAGCCTCATTATAATCCCACTCAAATTTACTACTCATTATTTTTTTCTTCTCCTTTTTGCTTTTTTATTTCATAATTCATTTTCTCATAAATATTTTCTCTTTCATTTCTCATTTTTTTGTCAATGATTAAATTTTCACTTACTATATTGTAAATATCCTTATCGTTTTTCCAATAATCACAAATTCTATTATATATTTTTCTTTCTCTTGAATCCTGTGAACTATGAATTTCATTTAATTTATTTACAGTTATAAATAAAGATTTTATTTCATTATTTGATAATTTTTTCTGAACCTTCATCATAAAACTCCTACTTATTCATATTTTTTTAAGTCTTTTCGATAACAAGTATAATAGATATCTGCATCTGGATTTTTTTCTTTTAATATTTGCAAAACTTCTTTTGCCGGTTCCTCGGCATCAAAATTTGCAACTATGCATTGATATGAATTAAAATATTTTGATAATTCTAAAACATCTGCTCTACAATAAGCCTTTGCATTTTCACCTAATTCTAAAATAATAACTTCAGTATCAAACGTCCCGCGTAATACCTTGTCTTGCAAAATACTATAATCTACATATGTGTAAGAAGGTTTTTCTCCACAATCCATATTAAGTTTTGTTAAATCATAATAAAAAATACTTTTTTCATCCCCTGGTGCATTTGTTATATTTGTAAATTTTATAGCAATCAGCTCAGAACCCAAATAAAAACTAATATTAATGTCTATTTTATCTGACAGATAATCAGGATTTTTCTCTGCGAATTCTCTACTTCTTTTTATAATATTTTCACATTCATCTGCTGTTTTAGAAGAATATGGAGATATTTTGAGATTAATTTCACTTTCATTTTCTTCATATCTTATTTTAAGATTTCCTTTTTTATTTCCAACTACATATGATTTCCATTCATCATACATGTATGTACTGGAATTGCATCCAACCAATACTAGCATTATTGCGATTGCTATTATAGATATTTTCTGTTTCATATTTTCTCCTACTAATTAATTTCAATTTTTATAATACTTGATCCAATATTATTTACAATACCTTCTCCATCTATTGTTGGCATCATATATAAATTTGGATTTTGCTCGTATGTCTGTGATAATACTGACCGTTTAAAAACTTCATATTCATCATAATCAACATAACACTTTTTTCCCCAAGAAGATATTTCTACCATTTTTTTTATAGAACCATCCTCCCGTTTTATCTCATAAATACCTGTAACAACAACATAATGACTCGAAACAGTTGTAAACTCAATATAAGATTCTGTTGTTTTATCCCACTGATATAATTTCAAACAACTATTCATAGAATACAATCCCCATACAACGGGAATATTATTTTTTAACATATCTTTCATGGTTTGATATTCATTATCATTACTAAAACAATTCCATTTTGCATGTATTTTTAAATTTTCCTGCTCAATACATAACCTTTCTAGATACCTACACATAGTAGTTGGTAACGCTCCAAAATTTTTTTCAATCAATATATTATCAAATTTATTTTCATTTAAAAAACGCTTACACAATTCTATATAATCTTTTTTAGTTATTGTTGTCTGCCCTGTCATATATAAATATGTATTTACAATTGCAATAACTCCACAAGATGAATCTGATACCGAATCATCAAGCCAACTCTGGTCGCCTCCAAATTTTTCTAATAACATACCATTATCATCTATAATTGTAATAAAATCTGTATTCAATCCTATACGATCTCCTTGTAAAGATACTGAATCTATTTTTAAATTACCAAGTTTATAAAACAGCATTACATCAGGATATGTAATTGGACTAAAATCTTTACTTTCATAACTTTGTTTTAGTATATCAACTGCATAATTAATATTTGATAATATTCCATTATCAAATAAGTTTACAATATTTTTTTCTATTTCATCAATTTTTTGAAGCTTTCTTTTAAGAGTTTCAATCATATTTTTATTATTTTGTAATTCAAAATAATAGTAATTTTTTAATTTTTCATAATTGCTAGATAAAAATAATTTAATATACCATTTATCTAATGCATCATCAATATCATTAATTTCATTATTTATTGTTAAATTTCTAGAATTTAGTTCATTAATCTGATTGATTATATCGTCTTCAATCAAATTATCATATCCTATATTTCTATCTAATTTTTCACATGCTTCTTTAATATGTAATGTTAGATATTTTATACCATTTATAACTTTTAAATGATTTTCAATATGATTAATAAAATTTTTTGCCGTTTCCCCTGCTAATTTTTCTGTTTGAATAATCTCTTTCATATAATTATCTAAATCATAAATCATTTCTTCTAATCTAGATAATTGCCTTTGCATTTCACTTGTCATCAATTTTATTTCATCTGGCAATATTGCTCTTCCACTCATTTTTCTCCCCCATTTCCAATCATAAAAAGCCGCTACATGATTTCTCATATAGCAGCCCTTTTCTTAATCATCCAAATAGTCGTCTTTATCTTTCGTATCAATTCCACGTTTCTTATTCTGTGCACGCACATAAATAGATACAAAAATGTATGTCACAAATAACAGTACAAATATAACACCTACCCAATACATAAGTGCATATAAGAAATTGGATACGCCATCCATCTTGGAAAGACCTTCCAAGCCCTCTTTAATACTATCGTTCATCGCTTTTCCCTCTTTTCACGATTTACTTATCTTCCGGACTCTCCGGCTCTTCTACATTACCTTCTTCATTGTCTGCCTCGTTCATCTCGCGTTCCATCATCTCTAAAGACTCGGATTCATCTGCAGATTTCTGACGAACCTTTGCAATACTTGCAACGGTAATATCGCTTTCCAGATCCATGTTGATGAGCTTCACACCGGTTGTAATTCTGCCTAATATAGAGATATCCTTACACAGGAGACGGATTACAATACCTTGGTTGGTAATCAGCATGATCTCGTTATCATCATTGACCGCCTTAAATCCTACAACGGTTCCGGACTTGTCTGTGATCTTGTAACACTTCACACCCTTACCGCCACGGTGCTGTGGTGTAAATTCTTCGACAAGAGTACGCTTACCAAGACCATTCTCGGATACGATCAGAAGTGCTTCGCCCTGTGTATCAAGCTGCATGCCGATAACCTCATCATCACCGGCAACACTCATACCGATGACACCCATCGATGTACGTCCGGTTGAACGAACCTCCTTCTCATTGAAGCGGATACACATACCCTGCTTTGTAATCAGGATGATATCCTTCGTATTGTTCGTTGCCTTTACTTCGATCAGCTCATCGCCCTCTTTCAGGGTGATTGCTGCAAGTCCGGACTTACGAACATTTGCATACTCGGTAATCTTTGTCTTCTTGATCATACCATTCTTTGTAGCCATGATCAGGTATCTTCCCTCATGGTACTCACGAATTGGAATGACTGCTGTGATCACTTCATCCGGCTGGAGCTGTAAGAGGTTTACGATTGCCGTTCCTCTTGCAGTACGTCCGGATTCCGGAATCTCATACGTCTTCAGACGATATACACGTCCCTGATTCGTGAAGAACATGATGTAATGATGCGTCGTTGTCATGAACAGATTCTCGATAAAATCATCCTCGATTGTCTGCATGCCCTTGATGCCCTTACCACCACGGTTCTGACTCTTGAAGTTATTGATTGTCATACGCTTTACATAGCCAAGCTTTGTCATAGCGATTACAACATTTTCCTTCGGAATCAGATCTTCAACTGTGATATCATCATCCATATCAATGCCGATAGAAGTTCTTCTGTCATCGCCATATTTTGTTGCGATGATCAGGATTTCCTCCTTGATTACACCAAGGAGCAGCTTCTCATCTGCGAGAATTGCCTTCAACTCTTTGATGAGTTCCATCAATTCTCTGTATTCTTTCTCAAGCTTCTCTCTTTCCAAACCGGTCAGAGCACGCAGACGCATATCTACGATAGCCTGTGCCTGTGCATCGGACAAACCGAAACGCTCGATCAATGCAAGCTTTGCATCGGCAACGGATTTGGAACTACGGATGATATGAATAACCTCATCGATATTATCGAGGGCTATCAATAATCCCTCTAATATATGAGCACGATCTTCCGCTTTATTCAAGTCGAACTTCGTTCTTCTAGTTACAACCTCTTCCTGATGCTTGATATAATATCCAAGCATTTGAAGGAGATTTAATACCATAGGCTGTCCATCGACCAATGCCAGCATAATTACACCAAATGTATCCTGCATCTGTGTGTGCTTGTATAACTGGTTCAGCACGATATTCGCATTGCAGTCTTTTCGAAGCTCGATGACGATACGCATACCCTCACGAGAACTTTCATCACGGAGAGCTGTAATACCCTCAATCTTCTTCTCCTTGACAAGCTCTGCGATCTTCTGGATCAGCTTTGCCTTATTTACCATATATGGAAGCTCAGTCACAACGATTTTCTGCTTTCCATTTGCCATCGGCTCGATCTCGGATACGGCACGTACCTTGATCTTACCACGACCGGTTCTATATGCTTCATTGATACCGGCTGTACCAAGGATAGATGCACCCGTTGGAAAATCCGGTCCCTTGATGATTTCCATGATTTCTTCGATTTCTGTCTCACGATCCTCATTCACACGGTTATCAATGATCTTTACAACTGCATTTACTACCTCACGCAGATTGTGAGGTGGAATATTGGTTGCCATACCTACGGCAATACCGGTTGTACCATTTACCAGCAGGTTTGGATAACGGCTTGGAAGTACGACTGGCTCTTTTTCTGTCTCATCAAAGTTTGGTACAAAATCAACTGTATCCTTGTTGATATCCGCAACCATCTCCATCGAAATCTTGGAGAGACGTGCCTCTGTGTATCGCATCGCAGCCGCGCCATCCCCATCGACGGAACCGAAGTTACCATGTCCATCGACCAGTGGATATCTTGTATTCCATTCCTGTGCCAGCTTTACGAGTGCCTCGTAGATAGAACTATCACCATGTGGATGATATTTACCCATTGTATCACCGACGATACGGGCACATTTACGATGTGGCTTATCCGGACCGTTGTTCAGTTCCACCATGGAATGTAAGATTCTTCGCTGTACAGGCTTCAGACCATCTCGCACATCCGGAAGAGCTCTTGCAGCGATAACGCTCATGGCATAATCGATATACGATTCTTCCATGGTTTTCTTCAAATCCACTTCATGGATTTTATCAAAAATTGTACTATCGTCCATTGTTCTCCTCCTACTTAAATGTCAAGATTCTTAACGAATTTTGCATTTGCCTCAATAAATTCACGTCTTGGCTCTACTCTCTCACCCATCAATGTATCGAAGGTTAAGTCAAGCTCAGACTCACTGTTCTCATCAATTGCTACACGCAATAAAACCCGCTTTTCCGGATCCATAGTTGTATCCCACAACTGCTCAGCATCCATCTCACCAAGTCCTTTGTATCGCTGGATCTTGTTATTCTGGTCACGACCAACTTCATTTAAGATATCCGCCAGTTCTTCATCACTGTATGCATACCATGTCTTCTTGTTTTTCTCGAGCTTATACAGTGGTGGCTGTGCTAAGTATACATGTCCTTCCTTGATCAGATCCGGCATAAACCGGAAGAAGAATGTAAGCATCAGCGTTGCAATATGTGCACCATCGACATCGGCATCGGTCATGATAATGATTTTGTCATAACGAAGCTTCTCAATATTGAAATTCTCACGAATACCGGTACCAAATGCAGTAATCATGGCTTTAATTTCTGCATTTTCCAGAATCCGGTCGATTCTTGCTTTCTCTACATTCAGAATCTTACCACGCAGTGGAAGGATTGCCTGTGTTGCACGGGATCTGGCAGTCTTTGCAGAACCACCGGCAGAATCTCCCTCTACGATATAGATTTCACAGTTCTTTGGATTTGGATCCGAACAATCGGCAAGCTTACCGGGAAGCGCCATGTTCGTCTCAAGTGTACTCTTACGGGCAACATCTCTTGCTTTTCTGGCTGCCATGCGGGCACGCTGTGCGACAACTGCTTTTCCTACGATAGCCTTTGCCACCTGAGGATTCTGCTCTAAGAAATACGTAAGTTTCTCTGTCACAAGTCCTTCGACTGCAGTTCTCGCTTCTGCATTACCAAGCTTCTGCTTTGTCTGTCCTTCAAACTGTGGCTCCGGAATCTTGATACTTACGATAGCGGTCAGACCTTCTCGTAAGTCATCACCGGACAGGTTTTCTTCTTTGTCACGCAGAATCTTATTGCTTCTTGCATAATCATTGAAGACTTTCGTGATAGCACTCTTAAATCCTGTCAGATGCATACCACCTTCCGGTGTGTTGATATTATTTACAAAGCTCAAAGTAAGCTCGTTGTAAGAATCGTTGTGCTGCATTGCCACTTCGACATAAATATCATCTTTGTTACCTTCGATATAGATAATCTTGTCGTAAAGCGCAGTCTTTGTCTTGTTCAAATAAGCGATGAACTCCTTGATACCACCCTCATAGTGGAAGGATTCTCTCTGTTCCTTGCCCTCACGCTTATCTTCAAGATTAATCTTCAATCCCTTTGTCAGGAAAGCCATCTCACGAAGTCTTGTACGAAGCACCTTATAATCAAAGATTGTATCATCAAAGATCGTATCATCCGGCATAAATGTAACCTTCGTTCCGGTCTTATCGGTCTTGCCAATCTCTTTTAACTTATACACGACATTTCCACGTTCATAACGCTGCTTATAGACCTTTCCATCTCTGGAAATCTCAACTTCCAGCCAGTTCGAAAGCGCATTTACAACCGATGCACCTACACCATGCAGACCACCGGATACCTTGTATCCGCCACCGCCGAACTTACCGCCGGCATGCAGGATTGTAAATACAACCTCAACTGCAGGAATTCCAGCCTTCTTGTGGATACCTGTCGGGATACCACGTCCATTATCGATAACGGTGACAGAACCATCTTCATTGATTGATACATCGATTTCTGTACAGAATCCTGCCAATGCCTCATCGACTGCATTGTCTACGATTTCGTATACAAGATGATGAAGTCCTCTTGTCGAGGTACTACCGATATACATACCTGGTCTTTTACGAACCGCCTGCAAACCTTCCAAAATCTGGATTTGATTCGCATCATAATTGCTTTCATTTTGATTACCCATCTAACTCCTCCTGTATCGTTCCGGCAACAACCTTATAGACTTTATCGATTGTCAGCCGTTCCTTTATAAAATCATCATATCCTGTACATGTAAGAATCGTTTGGATTCCTCGAATGGACTCTAATAACGCATCTTGCCGGCTTCGATCCAGCTCAGACATTACATCGTCTAACAGTAATATGGGATTATCCTGTATCAGTCTCTTTACCAGCTCGATTTCTGCAAGCTTCAATGACAGCGCCACTGTACGCTGCTGTCCCTGCGAACCGAACTTTCTCACATCCATACCATCGATCAAAAACGCGATATCATCGCGGTGAGGACCGGTCTGTGTTGTCTGATAACGTAAGTCCATCTCCTGTTTTTCTGCAAGCATCGATGCAAAGCTTTCCTCTTCTGCATTTTTCTCATATACCAGACACAAATGTTCTTTTCCCGACGTTAAATTGCTATGTATATCAGGAATTATCTCATTTATCAAATCAATAAAATGATTCCTTTTTTTAATGATTTCTATACCATATTTTACCAGTTGGTCATCCCAGACTGGCAGCATATCCATTTTACCTTTATCAAAACTAATCTGCCTTAACAGATTATTTCTCTGATCTAACACTTTTTTATAATTTGCCAGCAGACTCACATAAATCTTATCCAACTGGCATAATTCCATATCCATGAAATTTCTTCGCTCTGCCGGACTGTTTTTGATGATAGAAAGATCCTCCGGGGAAAAGAAAACCATATTCATCGTGCCAAGCAACTCAGAACTTCTGCGGATTGGTACCATATCAATCGCAATTCCTTTTGATTTGCTCTTTTTCAGATGCATATCAATCCGTCGATGCATACCATCTTTTTTTATTTCTGCGCGGATATGACTTTCATCTGCATCAAACCGTATGATTTCCCGATCCTTGCTTCCTCTGTGACTCTTTGTCGTTCCAATCAGGTAGATAGCTTCCAATATGTTGGTCTTTCCCTGTGCGTTATCCCCATATAAAATGTTGATACCATCGGAAAATGTAATCTCGGCACGCGCATAATTTCTGTAATTTTGCAGTGCCAGATTTTCAATATACATGCCTACACCTCATTTGCACAGAAATTATTTCTGAATACTAATCTTATTATCATCAAACACGACTTCATCACCATCATAGAGCTTTCTTCCACGACGTTCATCAATCTCACCATTGACTAAAACCAGTCCCTGCTGAATGATTTCCTTTGCATCAATTCCAGAATCTGCAAGACCAGTCGCTTTAAGTGCCTGTCCTAATTTGATATATTCCTCGCCCTCGCGAAGCTTTAAAATATGCATCTCTCCCATGATTAATAAGCCCCCGCATTGATATTGACTGGTAATACAACATAGATATAAGTTCCTGCATCATCCCGGATGATACATGGTGATTTTGCATCACGCATGTAGATAAAGATGTCTTCATCGTCAATAACCTTCAACACATCTGTCAGAAATCTTGGATTAAATCCAATGATGATTTCCTCTCCATCCTTTGTGATTTCGATTTCTTCATTCATGGAACCCATCATCGTATCGACTTTGAGATACATACGGTTATCATTTTTGATACTGACAACGATTGGCTTCTTATCTGACTCACGCATAAGGATAGAAGCACGATCGATACAATCAAACAACTCTCTGTTATTTACGCGAACCTTGATCTTATGATCCATAGAAAGCATCTGTACGATCTTGAAATATTCTCCCTCAAGCAGACGAGATACTACTATTGTATTCTCAAACTCAAATAAAATATGTCTGTCTGTAAAGTAAACCGTTACCATATCATCGACACCACCTGTGATGATCTTTGACAGATCATTGAGTGTCTTTCCCGGTACAACAACGCTTACATTCGAAGCATTTCCCTTCAATGCCAGATTACGAAGTGAAATACGATGTCCATCCAGAGATACGACCTGAAGCACACCATCCTTTACCTCAAACAACTCACCAGTCATCAGCTTGTTATTCTCATTATCTGAGATAGAGAATATTGTCTGTCGGATAATCTCCTTCAAAGAAAACTGGGAAAGTTCAATACTCTTTTCCTTCTCAATCTGAGGAAGTTCTGTAAAGTCCTCACCAGATTTGGATGGAATGACAAACTTTGATTTTTCACAACGGATGATTGTATTATAATCCGGTGTTGTTTCGATAAAGATTTCACTGTTTGGAAGCTTACGAACGATATCATTGAACAGCTTTGCTTCAATCGCAATGCGTCCCATCTCGATTACTTCACCATCTAAGATTGTTTCAATACCAATCTCAAGGTCATTTGCTGTCAGCTTAATGCTGTCTGCATATACATCAATTAAGATACATTCCAAGATTGGTAATGTTGTTTTTGTAGAAACTGCTTTTGAAACGATGTTAAGAGAATTTAACAGGTTTACTTTTGAACATTTTATCTTCATGTTAGTTGAAACTCCTTTCGAGGCTGTGCCTGAGTCATAAATATAGAATATAAATTAGTAGTAGTAATAGTAGTAGCTGTGGATATGTATATAACCCTCAAAAACATTGATGGCTGCTGGTTAAATCCACCTTTATAACCATGTTGAAATGCATTTCACTCTCTGTGGAAGCATCTGGATAACTTCACACATTAAAGTTAACATAAGAATGGTTCAAAAAAGTGTCAACAGGTTATCTTCAATCAAATCACAAATTTATGTGTAAATCTATGCGTTTGTATCCAGCTTTTTGATGATGGTCTCAATCGTATTGTTGAATGCCGGATCTTCTTTCCGTTTCGCCTCAACACGGTTAATGCCGTTGATGACTGTCGTATGGTCACGACCGCCGACGATATTACCCGCAGATTGCAGAGACATGACGGTAAGCTTTCGACATAAGTACATAACGACCTGTCTGGCTGTCGCGATATCCTGACTACGCTTCTTGGAGCGGATATCATCTGGAGAGATATTCATATGCTCGGATACCGTCTTGAGAATTGTCTCACCGGTAATTGTTTCATTCTTCTCTTTGTTGATCAGATCCTTTAGGGATTCCTTGGCTGTTTCCAGTGTAACTTCTTCCTTCATAAGCTTGGAGAAAATGCCTATCTTATGAAGCGCACCTTCGAGCTCCCGGATGTTGTTGGTTACATTCTCAGCGATATACTGGAACACTTCTTCCGGAATATCATTTAAATGATCCATCTCCGCTTTCGTCTTGAGGATTGCCATACGTGTTTCATAGTCAGGCTCGTGAATATCAATCGGGATACCACATTCAAAACGGGAACGGATTCTTTCATTCAAAGACTGCAGCTCCTTTGGAGGCTGGTCGGAAGAAAGAATAATCTGTTTCTTATTATTATAAAGTTCATTAAACGTATTGAAAAATTCCGTCTGTGTACTCTCCTTTTTGATGATAAATTGGATGTCATCAATCAACAGGACGTCCACATTTCTGTATTTTTCACGGAATTCATTTGTTGTATGATTCTTGATCGCGTCGATAATCTCATGTGTAAATGTCTCAGATGGTACATACAAAACTTTCGTCTTATCATCCTTCTGCAGGATGTAATGTGCGATGGACTGCATGAGATGCGTCTTTCCAAGTCCGGAGTTTCCATATAAGAACAATGGATTGAAATTATCCTGTCCCGGAAGATCGGCAACTGCCAGACATGTCGCGTGAGCGTGTCGGTTTCCTTCTCCGACAATAAACGTATCAAATGTATATTTTGGATTCAGATTGCTGCGGCTGACTGCTTCCTTGTAAGAGTCGGATTTTTGTACAGACTCTTTTCTGGCTTCTTCGTCGCTTTCAATCAGATTTTTCTTTTCGTCAATCACAATATCAATCGTACTGTCATTTAATGTCTCGCGAATAGAGGAAAGTAAAAAAATGTCAAACTCTTTGCGCTTTAAAAACTTGAGCGCATTCTCACCGAGCTTTTCATCTACATAAAAATAAACCGTATTGTTTTTAACCTCATATATTTTGAGGGAACGAATCCATGTATTGATCATGATACTGGAAATGTCATATTCAGTTTCCAAAAGAGACAGGATCTCTTCCCATTTTGATTCGATTAATTCTTTCATATCATAACTCCTAAATACCGTGCTTCCTTTATCCGCACACTTGGATTCTATTTTACAATAAATTCAGAATTTTAGCAAGTTTTGGGCGTGGATTTCGGAGATTTTTACTACATAATTATAAGAAGAAAAATAATAATGAGTGATATAAGATGTTATGTAAAGTAAAATTAGGTTTACTTGGAAAATTGTGTATATCCAAAATGACGTAAAATAGGCATTTTGAGGATAAATGAACATGAAATATACAAGTTTTCCACAAGTTAATAACAATTTGTGGATAACATTATGTAAATTAGGTGGGTATATCCCTATATATTTGTGGATAACTTCTATTGACGGAAGCTTATTTTTTCAATATAATAGGCGAGTATGCAGTTTTCGGGCATAACTATATAGAAAAGGAGGACTTTCATTATGAAAATGACATTTCAGCCAAAGAAGAGACAGCGTTCTAAAGTTCACGGCTTCAGAAAGAGAATGAGCACAGCGAACGGAAGAAAGGTATTGGCCGCAAGACGTGCTAAGGGCAGAAAGCAGTTATCAGCGTAGGTCACAGGTACTGTGACCTTTTTCATTAAGTGGAGAATTGTATGAGACATATAGTTACACTTAAAAATAACAGAGAGTTCGGCAAGGTGTATAACCAAAAAGAATCGTTTGCCAATAAGTATTTAGTGATGTATCTGAGGGCCAACAACTTGGATTACAGTAGAATTGGAATCTCTGTTAGTAAGAAAGTTGGTAATAGTGTGGTCAGGCATCGTTTGACCAGACTGATCAGGGAAACGTATCGTTTGAATCAATATCGGATAAAACCGGGATATGATCTTGTGGTTGTCGCGAGAATGAATGCAAAAGGTAAATCTTTTCATGAGATAGATTCTGCTTTTTTGCATCTGGCGAAAAAACATGAGATTTTGATGCAGGATACTGTTCCGGAGGTGATGGAATGAAAAAGGCATGTATTAAGATGATACGTCTGTATCAGAAATACATTTCACCCTGGAAACGTTATGGTCACTGCAAATATTATCCAACCTGTTCCAATTATGCGATTGAAGCATATCAGAAATATGGTTTTTTCAAAGGAACAGCCCTGACAGTATGGAGAATCCTTCGATGCAATCCATTTTCAAAAGGTGGATATGATCCAGTTCCTTAATATGTAAGACAGGGTCTTACACGACTAATTGGAGGACAGTATGTTTTTAACACAGTCAGGTGGCTTTATTATTAAGCCAATTTCGAGGCTTTTAGGAGCTATTCTTAGTTTGCTCTATCGCGGGTTGAATGCAATCGGCGTAGAATCAATCGGTATTGCGATTATTCTTTTTACGCTGATCGTACGTTTGATCATATTCCCGTTGATGTATAAGCAGAATCGTTCAAGCAAGATTATGTCAATGATTCAGCCGGAAATCAACAAGGCAACTAAGAAGTACAGAGGTAAGACAGATCAGCAGTCAATGATGGAAGTACAGCGAATCACGAAAGAGATTCAGAGTAAATATGGTGTCAGTATGACAAGTGGATGTCTGACATCGTTGATCCAGCTTCCGATTTTCCTTGCTTTGTACCGTGTAATTCAGAATATACCTGCATATGTACCAAAGGTATATGATATGTACAAGCCAATTGCAACAGCAATCCAGGGTGATTCTGCTGCGCAGAAGGCTTTGGAAGCGGTAACAGCAGATGGTGGACAGCAGCTTACAAATGCGATGAAGTCCATCAATTATGAAAATACAAATACAATCATTGATGTGCTTGCAAACTTCCCAAGAACATTGTGGGATACATTTGCTCAGAAGCTTGGCAATTCAGGTGCAGTCGTAGATGCAATGACAGCCAACGGCAATGTGGATAATATCAAGCAGATTTATAACTTCTTCGGTTTGGATCTGACAGCCGTTCCACATTTTGCATTGACAACTGCAATTATCATCCCGATATTGTCACTTATCTTCCAGTTTTTGAGTATGAAGGTTACACCAATGCAGGGTTCGGATGATCCGGCACAGCAGGCTACAATGGGAACAATGAAGACCATGATGTATGTCATGCCAATCTTCTCTTTCTTCGTCTGTGTGAATGTACCTTGTGGTGTAGGTCTTTACTGGGCAATGGGTTCCTTTATCTCTTTCCTTACAACTGTTTGTACAAATGCTTACTTTAAGCATTGTGATATGGACAAGATTTTGGAAAAGAGTATGGCAAAGGCTGCAAAGAAGAATGCAAAAAAGAAGAAGAAAAACAAGAAATCCTTTATGGAGAAAATGCAGGAGGCTGCTTATGGACAGGCATCTTCTTCCTCTTCAGATGAAAGAAAGGTTGAAAACGGCGTAAAGAATGCAAGTTTAAAGAGTTATTCTTCTAACACAATGAAGTCTGGCAATGATGCCGGAACAAAATATCGTGCAGGATCGCTTGCTTCCAAAGCAAATATCATGCAGAATTATAACAATGACAAGGATAAGTAATATTTAGGAGTTAAGATGGAATATAGAGAGTTTAAGGCCAAGACTGTTGATGAGGCAATTACACTCGCATCTACAGAGTTCGGTTGTGCAAGCACAGAGCTTGATTATGAGGTAATCGAGAAGGGTTCCTCAGGATTCCTTGGAATCGGTGCAAAGCAGGCAGTCATTAAGGCAAAGAAAAAGGAAAGCTTTTTAGATGATATTCAGGAATACCTTGATAACTTATTCAAGGCTATGGATATCGAAGCAAAGGTTACAATCGATTACGATGAAGCAGAAGCAACGATGGATATTGACGTGGAAGGTCCGGATATGGGTATTCTGATTGGTAAGCGTGGACAGACATTGGATTCTCTGCAGTATCTGATCAGTCTGTTTGTAAATAAGAAGAGTGAATCTTATATCCGTGTCAAGCTCGATACAGAAAATTATCGTGCAAGAAGAAAGGATACGCTCGAGAATCTTGCAAAGAATATTTCATTCAAGGTTAAGAGAACAAGAAGACCTTTTACTTTAGAGCCTATGAATCCTTATGAGAGAAGAATTATCCATTCTGCTCTTCAGAATGATAAATATGTAGCTACCAGAAGTGAGGGTGAAGAGCCTTATCGTAAGGTTGTTATCTACTTGAAGAAAAATGCTTAATTAAAGTTAAAAGAAAAGGATACTCTTTTACGAGTATCCTTTTTTAGTGTGTTGAAATAACTGCAAAACACAGTAGTAATTGAACATATATTTCAATATGGTTCATTCTATATACAATGTATTGAATCTAAGAAGTTCTAAATGTTCTGATTTATATATTGATATAATACGCCACTGCCGCACGGGTATTGCCCCCTCGCTTTGCTCGTCGGCAGGTTGTCGGGCGCATCCTAAATATGAACTTCGTTCATATGCGCCCTCTGCTCGCCATCCATGGCTCAGTGGCGGCTTGTTTGAACATCGTGTTCAAACATGGCTAGTCTAATTACAGAACATTAAGAACTTCTAGGATTCAAACATATTGTATATTAGAATGAATTCATATTGAAATATATGAATTCAAGTATTGATTGTGTTTTGCAATTATTAATTTATATT